>OKLR01000175.1_pt1 | contig 16633 bp, 6 predicted proteins | sample 1614281 | NCBI WGS metagenome assembly OKLR01 (sample SAMN04436920, study PRJEB24849) | human gut metagenome | biome: human gut; feature: NICU; material: stool | host: Homo sapiens | place: USA: Saint Louis, MO | collected 2012-05-13 | reverse complement strand
CCCTGCAAAGCATGTGGGAAACCTGGCAGGAGATGCACGAGCCGGGCACGCGTCGCTCCCTGCGCGAATGGCTGCACGACAGCCAGATGGATCTGCACGATATTCACGTCGGCTACTCGTCAGGCACCTTCAGCCTGCAGGAGCGTGCGTGGGCGGAGCAGCTTTATCTGAACATGTGCCATGAAGTGCAGAAGCAGCTCGACCCGAGCAACCGCGCGCACCGTCCGATTATCGACGAGCTGCAGGAACGTATGGCGGATAAGATTTACGTCAACTTCTCGCTGTTCCAGTCGATGCCGGATGCATGGGGTATCGACCAGCTGTTCCCCGTTCTGCCGCTGGAAGGGCTGAACCACGCCCCGGAACGTCGCGCGGTGCTGCTGGACATCACCTGTGACTCCGACGGTGCTATCGACCACTACGTTGACGGCGACGGTATCGCCACCACCATGCCAATGCCGGAGTACGACCCGGAGAACCCGCCGATGCTGGGCTTCTTTATGGTTGGGGCGTACCAGGAGATCCTCGGCAACATGCACAACCTGTTCGGTGATACCGAAGCGGTTGACGTGTTTGTCTTCCCTGACGGCAGCGTGGAAGTTGAGCTGTCTGACGAGGGGGATACCGTGGCAGACATGCTGGAATACGTTCAGCTCGATCCGAAAACGCTGCTGACCCAGTTCCGCGACCAGGTGAAAAACACCGGTCTCGACGATGCATTGCAGCAGCAGTTCCTGGAAGAGTTTGAGGCGGGGCTGTACGGGTATACTTATCTCGAAGACGAATAATTATTCCGCCAGTTAAATATGAAAAGGGTCTGACCGTGGTCAGACCCTTTTTTATGGCTACATGAAAACCCCGCCGGTGAACGACGGGGAGAGGGGGGTTAACTCAGCTGTTCGTCCTGGAACGTAATGGTCACCTTCGCATAGATATTAATTGGCGTTTCCGCCATTAGCGGCAGCCACTGCTTCGGCTGTGCTGTTGCGCTCATATCGCCGTTCCACTGCTTGTGCTCAGGCGTTTTCGGCATGTCCATGCCGGTCTGACCGGTGGACGAACCTGGCGAGAGCTTGACGTCAGTGCCTTTCGGATTGCTCGACGGCGCCACGCCGTTGGTCATATCGCCGTTCCACTGCTTGTGCTCAGGCGTTTTCGGCATGTCCATGCCGGTCTGACCGGTGGACGAACCTGGCGAGAGCTTGACGTCAGTGCCTTTCGGATTGCTCGACGGCGCCACGCCGTTGGTCATATCGCCGTTCCACTGCTTGTGCTCAGGCGTTTTCGGCATGTCCATGCCGGTCTGACCGGTGGACGAACCTGGCGAGAGCTTGACGTCGGTGCCTTTCGGGTTGCTCGACGGCGCCACGCCGTTGGTCATGTCGCCGTTCCACTGCTTGTGCTCAGGCGTTTTCGGCATGTCCATGCCGGTCTGACCGGTGGACGAACCTGGCGAGAGCTTGACGTCGGTGCCTTTCGGGTTGCTCGACGGCGCCACGCCGTTGGTCATGTCGCCGTTCCACTGCTTGTGCTCAGGCGTTTTCGGCATGTCCATGCCGGTCTGACCGGTGGACGAACCTGGCGAGAGCTTGACGTCGGTGCCTTTCGGGTTGCTCGACGGCGCCACGCCGTTGGTCATGTCGCCGTTCCACTTTCTGTGCTCTGGCGTTTTCGGCATATCTTTGCCGGTTTTACCGGTTGCAGAACCCGGAGAAAGCGTTGGGTAATTCGTATTTGGAACGTCCCATTTTTTCTTCGGCGTTGTGCTGTCAGCCGGTTTCGGCGCAGGCTTCAGATCGTCCGCTTTCGACGGCGTAACGGCAGGCACCGCTTCGCTGTGCGCGGTTTCAGACGGGGTGGTATCCGTCTTCGTCGTGCTGTCAGCCGGTTTTGGCGCAGGCTTAAGATTGTCCGCTTTCGACGGCGTAACGGCAGGCACCGCTTCGCTGTGCGCAGGTTTCGCTGGCGTATCCTCTTTCTTCTTCGTGCCATCGCCTGAATGCTTCGACGAGCCGCCGCCATTGCGGTGGTCGCTCGGCGTATCGACGTCGTAACTGCCTTTTTTCTTCTTACCGATACCAGGATCCGCAAGGGTATAGGAGATATTGTTACCCGCTTCTTTTTCGTCACGGGTGACAACGGACATCTCATCCTTGTTGGTGTTGATCTCGCCAGTCGTACCTTTGCTGGTGGTGCCCCCCACGGAAATGGTGGATTTCTGCGTTTCGTTACGGTGGATCTCATCGACCGTATCCACGTAGATGTTAGCCGATGGAATGCCGCCTTTTTTACCCGGCAAACCACCGATACCTACGCCGCCACCGCCGTACAGGCCGTCCTGCTCAACGGTATCTTGCAGGTCTTTGGCGTTGATATTGCCCGCAACGTTGACGTTACCGGTGCCATTATCAGAGACGATATTGGCCCCCGCCATGTTGAGGTCGCCGCCGGTTTTCACCTGCACGTCCCCCGTGGTGTGAATGCCGGACTGCTTCGCGGTGGTTGCCGAGTCATAAGCCTCTGAGCCGCCGCCGCCGTTAACGGCCCCGGTAGGCATCACGCCTTTCGTCGACACGGCTACACCGACGGATGCACCCCAGTTGGCACGCTCGTTGTCCGTGTGAACCGTATCCTGAAGGGAGTTCACGGTCATATCCCCTGCAACATCCACGTCCGCGGTATTGGCGTCAATGTTGGCACCGCTCATGGTCATGTCGCCGCCGGACTTAATTTTGACGTCGCCTGCCGTAATGGTGCTGTTGGTGTAGCTGGTGCTGTTGCCTGTTCCGGTCTCTTTGCTGCCGCTGTAGTCGACAGACGCGCCGCCGCTCACGCCGGAGAGATCCACGCCCACGCCAGCCGAGATGCCCGCCGAGTGCTCCTCGGTGGTGTTGCTGTAGCTGGATGTGGATTTCGCCGCATTCATGTTCACATCGCCGCCTGCGTTAATTTCAACGTTCTGGCCGCTAATGTCTGTTCCGTTCAACGTGGTGTCTTTTTTGGTGTTGATCGAAACGTTATTGGCGCTGATGTGGTTAATGTTTTCCGCCGTGGAGGTGGAGGTCGAGTGCGATTTAGACGAACTGCCGCCAATGGTAACGGAACCGCCAGCCAGATCGTTGAGCAGCAGGTTAGAGGCCTCGCCCAGCACTTCCGCAGCCGTTGTTCCGGCGTTGGCAGACTGGCCTTCGGTGCCTTTTTCAATCAGGTTACCGGCTTTATCAAAGGTATCTACAAGGGTGCTGTGGGCTTCACCCGTGATACCAAACGACGTCGCTTTATGGGATGAGGTGTTTTTCATCTCATCTTCATATTTCGTGGTCGCGACGTCCTCGGCGTTGATGGTCAGGGCATTGCCCGCGCTGAGATCCGCCCCACCAATGTCAGCGGTCTTACCGGCTTCAATCGTCCCGGACTGGCCAAAGTTGATTGCGGCATTGGTGTTCTTTTTGCTGTCGGTGACGGACGAGTCACTGGAGGTGCTCATGCCAAACGTGAAGCCAGCCGTATCATTCACCGGCGCACGGCCAGGCTTCTTGCCGATAGCGGAGGTGTCGGATTCTGATCCTGCGCTGACATAGTCGCCGGAGGTCGTTTCGGTGCTGCCGCCGTCCATGGTGCCGTAGCTGGTGTTAACCGACTGGCCGCCGCCGCTGACGCCCGCGCTGATGACAAACTCGCGTGACGAGCTGTGCTGTTCTTCGTGAGCAACGTCCTGGGACGTTTTGATCGTCACGTCATTTTCAGCGGTGATGCTGCCGGTCTGGGCGTTGTAGGTCCCCCCTTCCATCACCACGTCGTTTTTGGCCTCGATACTCATGTTGCCGCCAGCGGAAACATTCGCGCCAATGGCTTTGCCCGTGGTGGTTGAGGTATCAGACATCGTGTAGTTGAGCGCGCTTCTGACGTCGTTATCAATGATACGCGTGGCGTCAATTTCATGCAGGTCATTGAAGGTGACGTCGCCGTCGGTGGCCTTCATGCTTACATCCTGACCCGCCGTAATATCCGACGCGTTGGAGGTGATTGATTTAGCCTCCATGTTAATGCTGCCGCCTGCGGTAACGCCGTCCTCAAAGGCGTGGATCACCTGCTTGCCGCTCTCATCGCGCCCTACGCTGGCCGTCATGGTGATGTCACCCTGAGCTGCGGACATGTTCACGTCGCCCTCAGCGTTAATCGCCGCGCCGTTGTTATTGATATTGCCGCTGGTGCTGGACATATTGATGTCGCCGCCCGCAGAGATACCCGCGCTCATGCCGTTGCTAACGTTGTTGATATCCCCATCAGAGACCAGCGTCATGTCGCCTTTGGATGAGATTGTACCGTTGGCGTTATTGATGCTGTTCGCGTCGACGTTCATATCGCCACCGGCATGAACGGTCGCGGTGCCGCCGTTAACGTCTCCGCTCTCCATCTGACGAAGCGTTTCAGGGCACAGGTACACGACCGGGACCATCACGTCCACGCCGTTCACCGTCTGATTGACGAACCAGACGATATCGGCGTCCAGTCCGTTGCGCTGCTCCTCGGTCAGGGATTGACCAACAACCAGCCCCAGCTCGCTGTCCTGTGCTGCCAAGCCTGCATTATCCATCAGGGCCTGCACCAGCGCGTCGCCTTCCAGACCATCACGGATCGAAAAGAAACTGCCCACCGAGCTGTTGATCTCACGGCGGATCAATTCTGAGGTGAAGTAGTTATCACCAATAACGTTAACCGGCTTCTGCGGGTCATAGCCCACCTGATCGAAGAAGTAATCCGATCCTGTGTAAGCGCTCTGATCGATCATTGACGGACGCGTTTCAAAGATCGGAACGATATTGTTGGCTGGCCCCGGATAAGCCGTGCCATTTTTTTCCGCTTCGGCGGTTTTCTTAAAGTCGGTTGAGACTTCAAACATGCCCGGAATGGAGACCATATCCTTGATGGTTGGCATCGGGCTAATGCCCATCGCCAGCTCGTCAATTTTCTTGGTATTTACCTGGACATCGTAACCGGCAATGACCGTATCCACGGTGTATTCACCCACGTCGATATCGCTTACGTCGCTGTGGCTGTTAATCACCCCAGCGTCCGCAATACCGTTATCCAGCGTGCCGCCGTTATGCTTAAAGTTACCGCCCGCGGTGATCTCGCCTTTTTCAGAAGGAACGAAGTAGGTTTTATTGTTTTTTAATGCCTCATTATTGGAGGCTGTTACGCTCGCCCAGATACCGCACATTGTACCGTAGTCGGTGGTTTGCCAGGTTTCACCGAAGATGTCGGACATCATTTTGTTGAAAAGCGTGGACTCGTTGCCGGTCATCACGACGGCGTTGTACCAGAGCGCTTTTTCAGGGTCATCACTGCCTGTCTTACCGGCCGCTGCGCCATTGCCAAACTCGAAGTCGAGGAACTGGTAAAGAGTATCAAAGTTCCACGTTGACGTATGATAGGCGCCTAAATGCCACTGATAGGTGAGCCCGCCCTGCATCTCTAACGGCAGCTGCAGATAATCATAAATGGACATTTCACCGTATTCCGGTGAGTTGTAGATATCACCGGTAACCGTAATATCTTTCGCCGCCTGAATCAGACCACCTTTGTTTGTAATCTGTTTTCTGTCGTAGATATTGCGCTGGTTAATATTAATGTTGCCGCCCGCGCTGATCTCGGCCTGATGATCCAGTCTCAATCCCGAGGTCACAACCGGCATTGAGAAGTTAATCATGGTGTTAGATTTCGTCGCGAGATGCTCAACGGTGCTATATACCGCACTGGCGTTCTGATAACCCGTCATGGAGATTTCGTCGCCGGTATAGCTACTTTCGTTTCTGATGGATTCCGCGTCTAAATTCACGTCCTTCTCTGCGCGAATGATCCCGGCCTGGTTATGGATCTCCTTCGCGATAATCGACATATCGCCCATGCTGAGCACGTTACCCGACACGCCGTTGAAGAAAGTACCGTTACGGGCTTCCAGACTCATATCGCCCATCGTCCACAGCAGGCTACCGGCATTGTTGGTGATATTGCCCGCGGTGACGTTGAGATCGCCTCCGGTCACGATAGAGACGGCGTTGGTGAAATTACCGTCTGCATTCACGGTCAAATCGCCAATCGCTTCCATCTGGGTGCTATTGGTAAAGTCGCCGTGCGTGGCGATCGCCATCGCGCGTCCGGCGTAGATATTCTGGTTATTGGCGTCGAGGGTCAGGCTGTTGTCAACGCTAAGCGTGAGATCGCGTCCGGCCTCAAGAATACCGGCCGTGTTGTTCAGGCTGGCGAGAGTCAGCTGCAGATCCCGGTCGGCGGTGATGGAGGCGTTGGCATCGTTTTGCAGGTTTTTGGTCGCAACTGCAATATTTGTGCCCGCAATGACTGCTTCAGTGGTGTTTTTGATGTTGCCTGTCTGAACATTCAGCGAGGTCGTTTTTGCCCCTGCGAGCACGGCTTCATCGCTGTTGTTAAGGGTGTTCTTCACGTTCAGCGTCAGGTTGTTATCCGTCGAGACAATGGCCGCGCCACTCTCGTTGGTCACATTCTCTGACGTCACGATCACATCGCCGCCCGCCACCAGAGTCGAATTCGAACCATTTTCACTGCCGCTGTTGAGGAGCGAATTTGCCGCGACGGTTAACGCCCCATCAACGGCCTGAATCACCCCACCGGAGAGGTTAGTCAGTACGCCAACGGCGTTCAGCACCGTGTTCATGCTGGCCGTGATCACCGCCTGGCTGGAGTTGGTCAGGGAATCCACATCCTCGATCGTCAGGTTCCGCAGGGCCATGAGCACATGGTCGCTCCCGTCGTTCATCAGGCTTCGGATATTGCGGATAATCAGATCGGTGCCCGCCTGCACGACGCCGTTATTGTGCAGCGTGTCGCCGTTCTGCATCGTAATGCTGCCATCGCTGAGGATCACCGAGGCATTGTTCAGCGTATTCACACCGTCCAGGGTCATGTTGCCCGAGGCGAGGAGCGCCGCGTCAGTGCTGTTGTTCAGCGTACCCACGTTGTTCATGCTGAGGGCATGCTCAGACTGGATCACCGCACTGTTGCTGTTGTGGAGCGTATCCACATTGCTGATTGTTACGCTGCCGCTACCGACGATCGCGGCGCTGTTGGTGTTGGATACGTTTGTGATGTTCAGCATCGCCAGCGCACCGTCTGCAACCAGCTGAGACGCATCGTTGGTGAGGGTACCGATGTTGGACAGAGTGAGATTGCCGCTGCTGTAGAGGGTAGCATCGCTGATGTTATTCAGCGTGCCGATGTGGTCCAGCAGGATGGACGTTGCCTGAATGCCGGAGGCCGAGTTGGTCAGCGTTGTTGTGCCGGACAGATCCATCGCCCCACTCGCGAGCAGAACGGCGTCGCCCGTGTTGGTGAGAGTGGACATGTTGGTCAGGGTGACATTTTTCCCCTGGATCCGGCTATTGTCGTTGGTCAGTGCAGTCGTCTGCGCGCCGTCCAGCGTAAGGTTTTCTCCCGCCAGGATCTCGCCGCCGTGGGTGTTATTTAATTGCTTACTGACGTTCAGCGCAACATCGCCCGCTGCGCTCAGGGTTCCGCCGTTGTTATTCAGCTTCGCCGCTTTCACCTGCGCTTTTTGTCTGGCGTTCAGCGTACCGCTGTTTTCAAGCGTCGCGTCGGCGTTGGACGCTGTCAGGGTAACGTTTTTCCCCTCGATTTTGCCCTGGTTCTTGATGGATTTACCGCTGGCAGTCAGGGAGACATCTTTTTCGTTGCTGATGATGTTACCGCTGTTGTCGACGTCGCCGCCGACGTTCAGGCTGACGGCTGCCGCATCACCCACGAGGGTGCCGCTGTTGGTCAAATTGCCGGTCGTGGTGACCTGCAGTGCGTCAGTGGTCGCACCGATGTTTCCACGGTTGTTCAGCGCGCTGGCGTTCATCACCAGCCGTTTTTCCGCGAAGATGCGGCCGTTGTTGTCCAGGTTGCCGACGCGGAGCGTCTGGTTATTGGATGCGTACAGCACGCCGTCGTTCCTCAGTGAGCCGGACGCAATCGTCAGGTCCCCCGTGGCGCTGACGGAGCCGCTGTTCACAAAGGCCTCTTTCAGGGTGAACTGCAGGGTGCCTTTTTTCGCCAGGACGCTGCCGCCGCCGTTATTCATGCTGCCTGCGGTAATCTGTACGTCACCGCTGTGGCTGATCACCTGGGTATCCGAGATCAGCGAGGCAAACGGCACTTCAACGCCGTTGACCTTCACAACGAAATCGCCGTTTTTCAGCGTCACGACGCCGTCTGCAATGACCTTGCCGTTGGCGTCCAGCGCCTGCAGTTTGCCGTTCAGGGTATACTGGCCCGCGACGTTAATCTGAATCGCCGGAACGGTGGTGGTGGTGCTGTTGGTTACCAGCGAGGCGGCATTTTGCACCAGCGAGCTGGCATCAATGCGGATTTTGCCGGTTGAGGCGATCACGTCGTTATTCAGCGTGATGCCCGCCAGGGCGTTCATGATAATGTCGTTTTTTGCCTGAACGCCGGAAGTGGATTTGTTCAGGGTGATATTCTTGCCGGAGAGCGACATATTTTTCTCGCTCGACAGGCTGGCGAGCGTAATGTCGCCATCCGCACTGATCTCGAGATCGCTGCTGGCGATAATGCCGCCGGCATGACGGACGCCCGCCCCGGATTCGGTGCTGATTAGCTGGATCTTTCCGCCGTACATGGAGCCAAGCGCGCTACCGTCGATAGCCACGGCCGGACCCCGTCCGTCGCCTTTGTTACGCACGGTGTGGCTACGGGTCGCAAGGTCGTAGTCGTTCTGGCCCGCCAGCACTTTGATGTCTGCTTTACCGGCAATTTCGCCTTCCAGCTGCGCGCTGCGGCTAACGATGTCAAAGTAGCCCAGCCCGTCGGTATTAATGCCCTGACCGGTGACGGATACCGCCCCTTTTTCGACCGCCAGCTTATAGGAACCGTCGTTATTTGCCTGCACTTTACCGGTGCTGAGGGTCAGGCTGTTGGCATTGATGGTGGTTGCGCCGTTCACGCTAATGCCGTTTTCGTTGGCAATGATGATGTCGGCCTTTTTACCGAAAACTTCCATCGTGCCGTTAATGTAGGACGCTTTCGCACCCGTTACTTCGCTGATAATGGCGCTGGCTTCGTGCTGCAGTTGGGCGTTTTTTACCGCATAGCCGCCAATTTTCGTTACGCCGTCCTGCATGCTGTTGTTAAAGATCATCCCCTGTTTTTCAACGTTAAATTCGTTGAATTTATTCATGGAGATGCCTTTCGCATTAGGATCGGCAATATTCACCACGGGCGTGCCGTTGGCCGCCTGGCCCATGGTAGGGCCTTTCGACTGACGATTATCAGGCGTGGTTGCCGCATCGACCGGGGCCGAGAAAATGCCGGCCAAAGACAGATATAATGGGCAGAGCCGCTTATGCAAATTGCGCGTGGTTATTTTTCCGCTGCGTGTGTTTTTGTTTTTCATTATTCTTCCCTTTGTTAGAAGTTAATTTCCGTTTTGTAATAAACCACCGTGTTATCGACGGTTTCTTCTTCCATTGAGTCTGGTTTTTTAACGGGCCACCCTGCCATAACGTAGGAAGAGAAATGGCTGCCAGTGGCTTTAACGCCCACTGATGCGCCCATCATGAATTGGCTGTCGCAGACATTGACGCCTTTCGGGCAATTATCTTTTGTGAAGCCAACGTCGTAGCCAATATAGGGCGTCAGCTGGTAAATACCGGCCAGTCCAATATCGAAAGGAAACTGCAGGCTATTGGCAATCCACGCGCCGCTGTCGCTCATCACGTTATCGTCTTTGAAACCACGAACGGTGTATTCATCGCCGATAGTCACTTTGGCATCACTCACCAGCACATCCGGCGTGTACTGAAAACCGCTGTTCAGCTCGTAGGTCATGCCGAGTCGGCCAAACTTAGCGAGCGGGCGCGTCCAGGAGGCAATGCCGTTGTATTTCAGATAATCGACGTCGAAACCCTCAAGGTCTTTATCGCCGTCGCGGGCTGAACCAAACCACGGCACCGCCGCGGTGACGCTCAGATCGCCATAGAACCAGCCACCGCCCATGGCGCCAACGTAGGTCAGGCCCGACGCCAGCGAGGTGTAGGTTTTTGAGCTAACGTCAATGCGCGCGTTTTCGATGCCGTTGTAGTTATCCCGGCGTTCGACTTTCATCCAGGCGCTGGTTTTGCCCGTTGCGCCACGCATCAGCATGCGGCTGATACGCAGGGATGCACGCTCTGACGTGCCATCGGAATCGTAAATGCCGAAGCCGCCGTCGATGCCTTTTTCGTATTCGGATTTGTAATAGCTGGTATCAAACCCCCAATAGCCCAGCGGCACGCTGTAGCTAAATGACCAGGAGTCCTGTTTATCATTATTATTTTTCAGATCGTTCCACGAGTAATACGCATTAAAAATGTCGTTTAATCCGGCAATATTTTTTGCCGTCAGGCTGCCGTAATATTGCTGCCAGCCTTCTGATTTGCTCCCGGAGTTATTTAACCCCGCCGCCGCGTCAATCGGAAATGAGGGCTGATGAATCAGGTTAAGATCGGAATAGCCATTAATGATTGAGGGTTCAACGCTAATATTATCCCTCTCCGAGACCCGCATCAGGTTCTCAACCATCTGGTCGACATCCTGCATATTGAGGATCTTGTCTTTGGCAAACGGGTAGGCGGTAAAAAGACGCGTGCTATCACGCAGGCCCGGTGTCTGGCCGTTCACCTTAAAATCGTTAATCTTTCCCCACAGCACGCGAAGCTTAAGCGTACCGCTCTTGATGTTGCCGGGGTCGATACTGATAAGAGTGGTGGCATAGCCACGGGAAATATAAAAATCCGTTAACTCTTTCACTAAGGTGAAAATGTCAGATTTACCAAGATCCTTACCCAGATAGCGCTGGACGATCTCCTCGCGCTGCGGCGATCCGTCGAACAGATGATCGTCGAGGATCTCGATCCGGGTTACGTTGAACTTCCACGATGAATTTGCCGGCAGGCCGGTCTCCGCGTCTTCGCCGCGAATTGCGCGCTGCTGTTGCAGCAACGCTTCCGTTCTTTTCGCCTCTTCAATCAGATACTGGTTACTCTGCCGCTCCAGGCGGTCAAGTTCCTGCTTGTTCTGAACTGAGGGCAGTATGGCGGCATGGGCCACCTGTAATAAAGGCAGTAAAAACAGGACGTTTTTGATTTTAAAATGACAACGCATCACTCTCTCCCTGAGCGTTATTTAATGACAACGGTGTATTGAACGGCGCCGACAACTTTGCCGGGGGTGAGGGCCGTCTTACGATCGACCCCGCCGCCAACATAGATTTGTGCCTGATAGTTTTTGGTGAGCGTGGAGGCGGTATAGACCTTCTCCTTACCCAGCGTGATCGCGGTTGAGTTCTTCTCAAAAAGGCGAATACTGAAATTGCTTGCATAGCCATCGCCGCTTTCAACGCCGATCACACCGGTCAACGCGCCTAAAGGGGTGTTAATTAAGGAGTTGAAAGTGATGCCAATTTGTTCCGTAGAAGGGCAGCCCACGGTGATGCTGAAGTCTTTTTTAACACCCTGAAAAGTATCGTCGTTTTGAAAATCGGCGATGTTATAGGTGCCTAAATCGACGTTTGTTGCCGAGGGGTAAATGGAGCACGAGGCGGTAACCACCTTAATGGCAACACCAAAGTTGATGGCCATAATCGGCAGTTTTTCGCTTTCATCGGCGGACGGGATCACCAGTGCCTCCGCCACCTTACCCGCTGGAATAAAGTATTCCCCTTCAGGCATCGAGCCGGTCTGGACCATTTCCACCAGAACCGTACTGTTTTTCACTCCACAACCGGTGGAGCACGTGGTCGGCGAACCCGAGTTACCCGGCAGCCATGAAGATTCGGTCTGCGTGGGCCATCGCATGCGAATGCCTATCCCCGGGATTTCGGTGTTATAGACATGATCAATCTGCGACCGGATATAGCTTCGCGAATAGCTTGAATGCCATGAAGATTGGGTGGACGCGTCGCAGGTGTAGCTGACGTCCGGCACCTGATAGGTTTTGCTCCATAAAACCTTGCCGACTTCACGCTGCTTTATGACGTTAAGCGTGATGTCGTCCATGATATTCAGCGTCGCCAACGGGGACGTGAGGGTGCACAACGCCGCATAGGCGTTGTTGCACGTTAAAGAGATAAACGCCGTGGATAAAAGAATCAGCGCAGCCGTAAAAATCCGTTTCATGGTGTTGCCCCGTTATTGATGCAGGTAATTTCAATAGCCTTAAACGCTTCTTCCTCGGTTGGTCGGTCCTCAGTGCCTTGCTTCACATAACGCGCACCGCACTGCGCGGGCTTTTTATTTTTCTTCCACTGGAGGGTAAAGACGTTTTGGCCTTCCTTAAGCGCCACCATCGCCACGCCGTTTTGACCGACCATGCCGATCGCGTTGTGCGATTCGTCCAGTACCGACGCACCAAATGGGATCACTTCGCCGGAAGGCTGCATAAAGCGCACAAAGCTCTGGCGATTGGCCTGGGTGTCCATTTTGATCAGCACTGCCGCGCCGGAGGTTGGCACGATGGTTCGGCGGGTGTCGTCGACCTCGACGGTATACGCGGTGCCTTTCGGGTCGGCGTACACCTCGTTGTACTTGTAAGGCACCAGATACCCGACAATGCCGTAGCCGTTGTCTTTGATGACGGCCTGGGAATCCGGGTAGATGCGGGAGCCTTCTGCGCCTTTTGCTTCCACGATGCCAATGGTGTCTGCGAGGGTCGGCACAAAGTTGATGCCGCCTTCATGCACCACCACGCCGCCGTTCAGGTTGACCCCTCCCATAAAGGAGTCCCGGGACTGGCTGTAGGTCATCCCGCCCGAGGCGCTCTCGCCCGTGTAGGAGAGGTTCATGCCGAAGTTAGTTTCCGGTGTGTTGGACTGGCTGAAATAGCCGCCAAAGCCAAACTGTGAGCGTTCCCCGGCGGAGCCGTTCAGCGAGGTACGGAAGTTGGCTTCTTCGCTGTTATAGCTAAAGTTGGCCCCCAGGCGAGCCTGCTTCTCGTAGTGGTGGCCAAGCGGCATGCTCACGTTCAGGTAGAGCGTATCTTCGTGGTCGCCATCGTCGTTATTGGTGCGGCCAAGGGAGATCCCCCAGGTCGTGATGCCAAACTGGTTGTTGTAGCCCAGCACGAAGTTCGACTTTTCATTCCGGCCCTGCTCGTTATTCCAGACGTTGCCCACAAACCCGCTGACGTAGAAGCTTCCCCAACCGGCGGGAAGCGTCTGGTTGATGTTGGCTTCCAGTCGCTCGCGATAGCGTTCCGGGAGAAAGTCTTCTTCATCGGCTTCAATCGAGCGCTTCAGGCTGACCGCGTCGCTCAGGGAGTAGAAATTCGCGCTGGAGTAGCGATAGCCAATCAGGCTGAAGTTCGTCCCGGTTGTCGGGAGGGTCTTCGCCAGGCTAATGCGCAGGCTCATATTGCAGAACGTGCCGCAGCCTGCGGTGTCCGGCTGCCCCTCGAAGCGGGTGAAAGAGCGCGTCACGTCTACGCCTAATGCGCCCAGACGGGTGTTAATCGCAAAACCGGTCATCAGCGCCGCATAATCACCTTCGAACGCGCTCTGTCCGCCAACGTAGCCGGTAAAGTTATTGAATAAGCCGTACTGAAACGTGCCCTCAACCGCTTTCGGATCCTCTTTCAGCCAGGTATCGCGGATTTCACCCGCAGCCACAGAGTAGCGGGAGTAACCTTCGCGCAGCAGCTGCGGCACGCTGGAGTAGGGGACCACGAAGTAGGACTCTTTGCCGTTTGTCTCTTTTACGGTGACCTCAAGATCGCCGTTATAGCCGGTCGCATAGAGATCGCTGATGGCGAACTCCCCAGGCGGCACCACTTTTTCATACAGGGTGTTGCCAGCCTGCTTGATGGTCACCGTGGCGTTGCTGTTGGCGATGCCGCGCACCACCGGGGCATAGTTGCGTACCGAGTCGGGAAGCATGCGATCGTCCGTGGCGAGACGAACGCCACGCAGGGCGGTAGTGTCAAAAAAATCACCGGTGGTGTTCAGATCGCCCAGCACTATCTGCGATTGCAGCGGCGCAATGGCCCGCTCTGCATAGGCCTGGATATGCTGTACGCCGGTATTTTCCGTGTCGCTGCCGGAGCTCAGGCTGTCGTAGGTCGTAAAACGCCATGCCCCCAGTGCGAGGGTGTTGTGCAAATTGCTGTAGAGATAGGTCGCGTTGTCCTGAGCGGGGCGATAACGTGAACTGGTGGCGCTAAGGGTATAGGAGGACATCAGCGCCGGTACGCCGTTATCCCATAACTCCGGGCTTACGTAACCCGCAGGCGTATTCAGCAGCATTGCCTGAGGAATCGTGACATCCAGCTGTTCTTCTACCGCATTATAATTAACCGTCGCGCCTTTAATCAGCTCAGGGAGAATAATGCAGGTATTCTGCTTCCAGTCGGGGGGAAGTTTTGATGTGTCGACGTCAAAGCGGACGACCATTTCGGGCGTCATGCAGGCGTTGAATCCCTGCTCATTATTTGCAGCCACAAAGGTAACGGTCCAGGTATTAACCGGCTTGAGGTTGCTGTAAACCTCAAGCGTATATTTCCCCGGCAGTATTTTTTCAACGCCGTCAAATTGTGTCAGATCGATTCCGCTATCGTAATACTTCATAAACCCACGAGAAAATGTCATCGGCTTACTGGTATCACTGGCATATACTGCGAGTGGCGCAATGGTCACCGAAATGACAAAGCCACTAATCACCCGCAGAATGTTAGTTTTCTTGTAAAACATCGACATATCACCGTCCTGGTCAATATGATTACTAATCAGAAGTTATACGTGCGCTTAATATAGGCACCCAGATCGGTAATATAATTGTATTGGAATGTCCCTTTCCCCTGCACGGCATTAACCTGCGGGAAGTGATATACCAGCGTGCTATATGGCGCGATCATCTCGCCATCAATCATGACATCTTTACCCTGAGTATCTCGGAGCCAGACATTTGTCATGCTTACATGGAAAGGCGAATTATTTGTTCCAACGACGTCATAACCGTTGGCTGCTTTTTTCAATTGCCAGGTTAATTCATCCGCCGCTTTCATCGGATTACCTTTCAGACCAACCGGGCGATAGAAAAATTTAATCAGCGTTCTGAACGCCATCTTTAGCTGATTTTTATCTACGTCGTCCGCCATTTCAGGCGGAATATCCAGGACATTGAGCCACAGAACCGTTTCACGATCTTTTGGATATTTCGCGGCGGCGCCTTCCGTCTGGAATATGCGGAAAACTTTCCCCTTTTGGCCGTTAATTCTGGCCGCCGGTGGGGTGATAAAGAAAGGCAAATCTTCTTTGGCGATGCCGTCACTCTTATCGGTGCTGGAAAGCCACACCTGAACCAGTTCAGGCGCTTTGCTGACGTTATTAATACGAATCGTTTGTTCTTTCTCCCCGGCGTTGAATGCCACGCGGGTCGTCATAATTTGAATCGTTGCACTGGCCGCAAAGGAAAAGGCCAGCGTCATCATGAATACAGAAGATATAACAAGTTTTTTTAACATCTGGCCTAATCCTTTAGGTGATACTCTTAGCGGATAAACCCGCGGGGCGCGCGATTACTGATATTTAATGGAGTACACAACGTCGGTTGAGACTTGACCGGCAGTAGATGCACCACCCGTCGCCACATATTGTGCCCAGTAATCAAAGCGAGCCGTATTACCGGCAACCGTAACGGTTTTAGCGCTATCGTTTGCGGTATTCAGGTTCAGTTTTGCTTTTGAAGAATCCAGTAAACCAACCTGAACTTTCTCAGCTCCGCCTGACGCTTTAGCCACGGTATTTTTCAGGTTACCGGTGGTGGCATCGATATTGGTGCTTTGCGCCAGTTCGAAGAATACGCTGGCAACTTTGCCATTGGTGCAGTTTGCGCCGCTTAACGTAATGTGGAATGGGGTATCACCTGCGCGCTGTCCATCCGTTGCAAGCGCGGTTGTACTAATAGAAGGTAAATGAACGGTAAAGTCTGGGCTTTCAGATTCGCCCTGTGCGTCACCGCCGGTAATAGTACAGGTTGCGTCGCTAATAGTACCTTGAAAAGTAATCGTGCCATCTTCTGCTGCCGCGGCGGTACCGATGGTTGAAAGAACGGCCAGGATTGCCAGCTTAGATAACTTCTTCATAAAAATATCCATATCATTTCATTGGGGGGGCTATTGTATAGAGGTCATCTCCTCCACCGCTATCGGCCAGGCCTAAATATATTCCTAGTTTTAAAATGGTATATTTATTAAATTTATGAATTAAGTTTTGCTTCAAACTTTTAAACGCAAATAATGCGAAGAAATGGGGGGCTTAAGATAATATCAATTCTAAAAATGAATTTTATCGGTATGGTGAATAATTAGAGGCCGTAAAAGTCTGGCAACACAATTGATTTATGTTTTGAAAAGTGAGCTTGAATCTTCACGTTCCAGAGGCTAGCATTAGGCAAAAGCAGTAAGGACATCAATCCCTTCCTCGTCGGGTTTAACGACGCGGAGGGGATTTTTTTTCATCTGTATCTAATGCAACGACTTTTAAGAGGTCAGGACATGAGCACTTTAGGTCATCAGTACGATAACTCTCTGGTATCTAACGCGT
>OKLR01000169.1_pt1 | contig 16951 bp, 15 predicted proteins | sample 1614281 | NCBI WGS metagenome assembly OKLR01 (sample SAMN04436920, study PRJEB24849) | human gut metagenome | biome: human gut; feature: NICU; material: stool | host: Homo sapiens | place: USA: Saint Louis, MO | collected 2012-05-13 | reverse complement strand
TGGAACAAATGGGCGCCGCCGCGAAGGCCGCCTCTTACAAACTGGCGCTCCTTTCTAGCCGCGAGAAAAACCGCGTGCTGGAAAAAATCGCTGATTATCTGGAATCTCAGTCCCAGGAGATTTTGCTCGCCAACGAGCAGGATTTACTGGAAGCGCGTCGCAACGGTCTGAGCGAAGCGATGCTCGACCGCCTGGCATTGACCCCGGCCCGCCTGAAAGGCATCGCCGACGATGTTCGTCAGGTCTGCAATCTGGCCGATCCGGTAGGGCAGGTGATTGACGGTGGGCTGCTGGACAGCGGTTTGCGCCTGGAGCGCCGTCGCGTGCCGCTCGGCGTTATCGGCGTTATTTATGAAGCCCGTCCAAACGTGACGGTAGATGTCGCCTCCCTGTGCCTGAAAACCGGCAACGCCGCTATTCTGCGCGGTGGGAAAGAGACCTGGCGCACCAACGCCGCGACGGTGAAAGTCATTCAGCAGGCGCTGGAAGAGTGTGGCTTACCGGCGGGTGCCGTGCAGGCAATTGAGAGCCCGGACCGCGCGCTGGTCAACGAAATGCTGCGCATGGACAAATACATCGACATGCTGATCCCACGCGGCGGCGCGAGCCTGCACAAGCTGTGCCGCGAGCAGTCGACGATTCCGGTTATCACCGGCGGTATTGGCGTGTGTCATATCGTGGTAGACGACAGCGCTGAGATTGCACCGGCGCTGAAGATTATCGTGAACGCGAAGACCCAGCGTCCAAGCACCTGTAACACCGTGGAAACGCTGCTGGTGCATCAGGACATAGCGAACACCTTCCTGCCGGCCCTGAGCAAACAGATGGCAGAGAGCGGCGTGACGCTGCACGCGGACGAGAAGGCGCTGGCGCTGCTGAAAGACGGCCCGGCAACGGTGGTGCCGGTAAACGCGGAGCAGTACGACGACGAGTTCCTGTCTCTGGATCTGAACGTGAAGATCGTGGTCGATCTCGACGACGCTATCGCGCACATCCGTGAGCATGGTACTCAGCACTCTGACGCCATCCTGACGCGCACGCTGCGCAATGCCGACCGCTTTGTGAACGAGGTGGATTCTTCTGCCGTGTACGTGAACGCATCAACCCGTTTCACCGACGGTGGACAGTTTGGTCTGGGCGCGGAAGTGGCCGTCAGCACGCAGAAACTGCATGCGCGTGGTCCGATGGGCCTGGAAGCGTTGACCACCTACAAGTGGATTGGCATCGGCGACGATACGATTCGTGCGTAAATAATCACGGGTGATGCAAAAATAGCCGTTTGATTCAAAAGGGCATTGACGCATCACCCGGATAGATCTAACCTTTTGCCCCGTGGTTACACTCGTAACCGGCCTCTCAGGGCCGATATAGCTCAGTTGGTAGAGCAGCGCATTCGTAATGCGAAGGTCGTAGGTTCGACTCCTATTATCGGCACCATTCATGAAAATCAATCACTTAGCGTAAAAAAATCTAACGGGTTGTATCTTCAATTATCATTCTTGATAACACTTGGTAAACGCCTTTGCGTTGTATCGGCTCAAGTATTGTACAACGTACTGGTGAGTAGTTACCGGGCTCAAGCCAGCACAGCATTAGAAATTTAGCCATCCCTTGAGGCTGAAAGAGTTGCCGGACTCTCTAAACACATCACTTGAACCCTTAGCGATACGTTCCGCGCTTCGTGCGGCGCTCAATGATGTTAAACGTCGAGATGACGTTGCAGAAAATAAACAGGCGTAATGTTGGGAAGAGTTGGCGCGAGCGGCTAATAACATGTTTTAAACTACCGATCACGGCACTAAATAGTTTGTATTGTTAGAAATCTAATAAATTGTACAAACATCATGTGATCGATAGCCTTGAATGGTCGAAATGCCTTGGCGCCACCCAGACGACATGAAAGGGGATGGAGTCTACCGAAAAGTTTCGGCTGGATTGCTATAAAGTTCATCAGTATGATTGCTGGCACAATCAGTGATTGAGAAACAACTTCCGAGTGATAAAGGACGATACAATATGAAAGTGACTGATGAGGCGTTGTTACGTTCAGGGTTTACACCATCGGATTTGCAGAAGATAAAAAACAACGTTGAAAGTTACGGCGGAACCTTGGGGGAAGCGATTCAGGATCTGGCTAATCGATTCAGGGTTGTTTTATGGATAACATCGGCATGTCTGATGGTTTTTATCATTTTAGTGTTGTTTTCTGCGAAAGAAACCGTCGTGGGTGGTGGGATATCAATTCTGATCGCAATAGTCATTGTTGCATTTATTCAGCCGCCAGTTCTTTCTTACAAATCCTGGCGGTTCTGGAGAAAATTCAGAGGCTAATGGTTCGATGTGTCAGTAGAAAGCAGGTCAAATATTACTTTGGCCTTAAGTCCATAACCTACTATTTTCATTGTTAATTTGGGACGGCTCATTGTATCAACCTTACGATAGAAATCACGAGGCATCCATTTAAACAGTCTCCATGCTTCGGGTTTTCTTGCTAATCCAAAGATGCTGTAAACACTTGCACTTAACGTAACAGCGTTATAAATCGCCAGTCCTGTTTCAGGCTTGAAACCCATAAACTGGGCCGCTTCCATAGTGCCATCAGCCACAAATCCCTCTGTTTTATATTGTTTTCCATATATACCAGGAATGATTTCTTTTGACAGACCGTTAATGCCATCTGTTACAAGAATAGCCCCTGCCAGCATACCTAAAGGTGTCATCGTAGCGAGCATCAACGCACCGCCAGCAATTGCCATTCCAGAAACCACAATATGAATAGCTGAAATCATGTAGCCGACGATTTTATTATTTTCCTTAACAAACTCGACCTTCGCGTAAAGCTGTGCGGACTTGGTTCTTAACAGACGCTCTTGTTCAAGCAGATTGTCTGTTTCAGCGCGCAGATTTTTGATGCATACAATACATTCTTCATCGGTTTTAGCTCGTCGAGCTGTTTCAAATTCTCTATCTACAACCTGTTTTATCTCTCCAACAAACTTGATGCGTGTTATCCCATCTAGCAAATAGAATGCTGATAGCCGATTTGCTGTTTCGACCAGTTTCCGGGCTTCCAGATTCACCATGGTATCTGACCATGTTCTGTTCCAGCCCCTGTTGAGCAGCGCGATATCCATTAAAGACTCCTTCCCAAAATGTGTCTGGTCATTTTACGTGCAATAAGGTCGAAGACAACAGGAAATGATTTCACAACATCTGATTTCAGCGGAACGTATACATAATCAAACCCTGAAACTCCACGCGGTAATTCTCTATTTTTCATTGTTCGACCTATCAAACGTCTTGGAGTACGGGCAGGATCGTCTACCGGGATGGGATCAGTCCAAAATGACTCTGAGGTGTCTGTTAAACCTGTGGCGATTCATAGTGCTTATTGATCCTCAATTCTGCCTGCTATCTCTGGTAATTCCTCAGTTAGGCAAGTGTTTAAAAAACTCATCTTAAGGGTATTCTTGCATAAACATAACTACGATGAAGAAAAGCGAGCAAGTGATCAGTGAACTAACGGAAAAAGATCTACTGGATAATGGTTTTTCGAATAAGCAATTATCTCGTCTGAAAGAGATATTGAGCAGTAATGAAAATACTGGCGAAACGCTTTCAACATTAATAGAAGAGCTGAGCAAGCGTTTTTATGGAGGGATTATCTGTCTGATGCTTATCCTTGCACCGCTGATTTTCCTTCCCGTCTTTTATACGCCCTCGCTGCTGTTATATTACTTACCTGTTGCAATTATTGGCGTTATTGCGGTCTGGTATCTGATTCCACTTGGCCTCACATGGAAAGCGCATAAAAAATGAAAGCCCGGTAGGCTTCTCACACCCACTCCTGCAGATGGAAACCATCAGCACTTCTTACGCATCATGAGCCAGGTTCCTCTGACAGCCCCGACAAACCATCACACATCTCCTGCAACTCATTAAACATCCTTGCCACATGGAAACCATCGCACACCGAATGATGCACCTGCACCGCGAGCGGCAGCAGCACTTTTCCATCCTGCTCGTAGTATTTTCCAAACGTGAACATAGGCGAAAAGAAGTTCTTCATGTGCGCAATGTTCATATTAAAGTTGGTAAACGTTACCCACGGAATAGACGAGACGAAAAAGACATTTTCCCGGGACTCTTCCTTAGGCCAGTATGAAAGGCTATTTCCATAGCGGGCCGTATCTTCTGCATACGTGTTCTGGAAGTGATGAATATTGCCGTCATAGTGGCTCCACAGTGACGAAAACGTCTCCGTTTCGGGGTGGAAAATGGTGTAGCTGGGATGAATTTCATTCCATATGACAAGCTCATTGTCCTTCATGGCCATACGGAACTCAGGATGCCGGTTCATGATGTTAGACAGGAGAAAAATGATCGTCGGGTAGAACTTCCAGCCCACCGCTTTGATATGTTTTCGCAGCGCGGTAATGTCGATCAGAACGGTTTGGTTAATTGTGCATTCAGCAAATGACTGGAAGACTTCAAAATGCTCCTTTCTTGGCCAACGAGATAAATCAACAGGCGTATACTCCGGGGCTGTTTTTTTCATTATTTAACCTTTGATTATCAACCGTCTACGTGATTTTGGGCCAGAAACAACCGGACAACCATTTCAACCGTATCTAATCTTCCTGTCAATCTCAGCCTGTGGCTTTCCGAACAGGTATCCCTGCACGAGATCGCAGCCAAGCGCCTGAAGCCGTTCAAGCTGCGCTTCGGTTTCAACACCCTCTGCAATGACCCGCATATTGAGGCTCTTCGCCATGCCGGTGATCAATTTAACGATATTAAGGGCATCATCCTGCGTGGATATCGGATTCACAAAAGATTTATCTATTTTAATTTTATCAAAATTCAGTTCACTCAGTCGTGAGAGCGAGGAATATCCCGTTCCGAAATCATCGATGGAAATTTTGACACCCAGTGCCCGGAGCTTTTTGAGAATAGTGATCGGCATGTTGCTGTCACTGAAGAGCGAAGACTCTGTTACCTCTAGCTCAAGTCGGCTGGCCGGTAGCCCTGTCTCTTTCAGGATGGACTGCACCATCGCGGTAAACGATTTCGTGCCTAGCTGAACGGGGGAGACGTTCACCGAGATCCTGGCCGGCACCGCCCAGGAAACTGCTTCCCGGCAGGCCATCTCAAGCACCGACTTGCCGATCTCATTGATCATTCCCGTTTTTTCAGCGACGGAAATAAAATAATCTGGCGCGAGTATCCCTTTCACCGGGTGTATCCAGCGAATAAGCGCTTCATAGCCGTAAATTTCATTGCTGAATGAATCGACAATAGGCTGGTAATAGACAACGAATTCATTGTGATCGATCGCCAGAGCCATATCATGTTCAAGGGTTCTGCTTTCCTGCAGTCTTTGCAGCATCCACTGACGGAAGACCTTAATCTGCTGCGAACCTTCTTTTTTCGCTTCGTAAAGGGCCAGATCGGCAAATTTGTATAGATAATCAGAGCGTCGTTCATTATCAGATAAAACGATACCCACGCAGGTGGCAATTTTTATCAGCTGGTTATTAATCGTATAGGGCTGGCTGATATGATCGCTGATTTCTTTGGCGCGCGAAACGGCGGCGGTTTCCGTGAGTCCGCTGGAGAGAAGGGCGAATTCATCGCCGCCCAAACGGTAAAACGTATCCGTTGCGCTGCTCATTGAGGTCAGCCGTCGGGAGACCTGATTCAGCAGCAAATCTCCCGTATCATGGCCATAGGTATCGTTGACCTCTTTGAAACGGTCTAAATCAAATAACATCACCGTGACGGGGACGTGGTTTTTATCTGCCTGAAGATTAATTTTGTTGAGATCGTCCCAGAAGAAAAGGCGGTTTTTCATGCCGGTGAGGGAGTCATGATAAACATCATACTCCAGCTTCGCGTTCTGAATTTGCAGCTTTTCTTTTGATATTTGAAGCTCGTCAGCCAGGCTCTTAACCTGCATGTGTGCTTTCAGAATGTTTTTATTCTGGTAGATCATTAAGAAGCCGAGAATAAAGCTTAAAATCACCAGGAGCAATGAAAGCGCCGAGTAGATATAATACAGTATCTGTATTTTCTTATTGGATTCGTTAACTGTGTTAATATCTTTTGTTAATGCCGTGGCAGAAAGCTGGCTTAGCGGTGCATCGAGTTCATGCATATTTGTCAGGTATGCTTTTAACGCCGGGTGGCTCATATTTTCAAGATGGCTATCCAGATAGGCCAGTATGTTTTCTAAGCGTAAAGCGAGTTCCTGATGCGTTTTATCGCTGTCAATGTAGCGACCTAAATCGCCCCCCTTCATTAAATCGCCCTGACTGAGCATAATTTCGAGACGCATGCGGACCTGGTCTATCGTAACGTCATCGGTATCGGTTGCGTATAGACCAAGCCATGATTCAAAACGGTAATACTCTGATACCAGTTGTGCCACGGACCAGGACTCAGTGTATTGAGTCAGTTTTTGCAATTCTTGCTGACGATCATAAACAAGGTATGCAATATATCCTGTCGTGATAAAAAGAGAAAAAATGATACCAACCAGTATCCTGTTCATTATGTTCTCCTGAACGACTACTCAATCTTCATTTTGCTTACCTGCCATGCTGATCGTGAGTAATAAATCTGATTATTCAACTCAGGAAGACTGTCATAGGGGTATACAATGAACGATGGGCCTTTATCGCGGATGCGCATATATTCGCCATTGACCTTTAAGGCAAGGATGGCGTTGTATTTTTTAAAGTCGCTGAGAGGGATGATGGTTGAGTAATCATTGAGCGCAATAACATTCACGTTCGTACCTTTTGCACCCACATAATCCATGAGCTTGCTCATTGGGACACCCTCAAACTTCGTACGACCGTTATACCAGGGGGAGGTTGTCTCGAAACTCACGACACCAAGTTTTTCAAGGCTGGCGAGATCAAACACTGCTTTTCCATTTTCATTGGTATTTTCTATATTACCGGAAATCGTTAAAATGGGTTTACCAACTGGTTTTGGCAGGTCGCCAGCCCAGGTTACACTCTGTACCAGACAGCATAACAGCAGTAGGGTTAATCGCATTTTGACCTCCACCTTTTAACAGAAGTATAAGAATTATAATTTAGATATCACACGAGTTGATATATTTTGTTGGGAAGTCAGGGGTTTTATCGTTTTTATTGATGTGATATCAATGAAATCAATCTGTTAGGTGGTGTGGGTGACAGAGTGTTTGATACTCAAGCGACACTTAACTTTTTGATAAAAGCTAAAATTGCGGGCATAAATGCTCTTTTGATTAAAAAATAATCGCTTTAAGTGAGGGATATTATCTTTTAAGACAATTGTGGGGTGTTCGTGGCGTTTTGACGCGCGAATCTGGAGACCAAATACGTGCTCCGGTTGTGTCCGTTGTTTCAGGATGATGACAAGCGAGGACACGAACATTCCGACAGTGCGTGTCCCCGACCACTTGCCTTACTTCAGGTCCTCCCGGATGGCTGACACCGGCTTACCCCCTTTCGCCATGCTGGCAAACACTGCATCCCGGTAGATCCACGCATGAACGAGTGCGGCAGAGAGATGGACCAGCACCACAGCAAAAAGCAACTTTGCCAGAAGGCTATGGGCGTCGTGACACCAGGCAAAGAGTGCCGGACTGGTCGGGACAATTGCCGGCAGGTTGACACCATCAAACATGACAATTGGCAGGCCCGCTGCCGACAGCTGCGCCCAGCCCAGCAGCGGCATTGCCAGCATTAACCCATACAGCATCCAGTGTGATGCCTTTGCGGCAAGCACCTGCCAGACGGGCAAATCGGCAGGAAGTGGGGGCGTCCGGCTCAGAAGTCGGTTGACCAGACGAACCAGTGCCAGCAGTAAAATGGCGATACCCAGCGGCCGGTGCAGATCGATTAACCAAATCCGGTGATGTAATGACGTCATCATCGCGGCACCGATGAACAGCATAGCCAGGATCATCACCGCCATCAGCCAGTGCAGGCTTCGCGCCAGGGTATTGAAATGCTGCGGCGCGTGCTCTCGCCTGTCTTTATTTGGGCTCATTTTACCTCCTGCTTTTGCACGGCTTCGGTGGCTTTGCCGTAGCCAATTTCCCGCTCACGGCGGCTGAAAGAGTGGGAGTAGGCAGCGGAACGGGCGTTTAAGATGGGATCGTCAGACACCGCAACGCCTGCAGGAACGACAGAAGGGTCAAAGTTAACGTCGCGGCACGCGCCTGTGGATTGTGCTTCGACGCGCGTCACTTCCAGCGTACCGGCCACCCTCTTTTTGCGATCGTCCGGCCATGGCTGGGAAGGGTCATCCACCGGATCGCCCGGCTGTGCGAGCTGCAAAACGTAATCCCAGTAGAGTGGCTTCTGCGCCAGGCGCTGGCGCAGGTTTTCGAACAGGAAGTTGTCATCGGCTTTCTGCCGTTGCTCATCGCTTATCGACAGGAAAGGCTCGTGCGGACGCATCATCCAGCGAACGGCTTGACGTTCCCCCTGCGCGTTCACAAAGTAAAAGGCGTTAATGCTGTAAAACGTCGCGCCCGCGAAGCTGCCGGGGGCGGGTTTTTGTGCCGCCCATTTAAGGTATTTCTCCGCCTCCGGGTACGCTTTTAAAAAGTCTTTGAGACGCTGCGGATCCGGTTTGCCGGTGGCTGCATCAACAGCCGTGGCTTTTCGCAAGGCCAGAAAACCTTCCGGGCTGTGCGTGGCGAAGAAAGGCTCGTTGTTCATCGCCATCCGCCATTGTTGCTTGTCATCTGTCTTCAGCAGCAGCGCCATGCTCAGGGTTTTGGTCGTACTATCCGGGGCATGGGGATCGCCAGTACCAATAGAGAATCGGCCCACCACGGGCACTTCCTGCTGTGAGAAGAGGCGGGAGGTTGAAAGGGAATCCGCCGAGCCGTTTGGCGTAAAGGTGCCGGCAAAGCAGATGCCTTTTCCATGCGCGCGGCGAAAACCCGGCGGGAAGGGTTTCGGTGTTTCACCCACCAGTGCCTGGCTGACCGTGCGTGACCCAAGCCAGCCCGCCGTCCATGCAAAAGCAGATGCCAGCGTACCGGCGACAACGGCGATCGCTGCCAGCGCGCCCCAGGTTTTTTTGGACCTCAAATCCAGTTTCGACATAGACGTTTTTCCAGAACAAAATATCTTCACCTGTCATGCGCAACGTATTGTGCGTGACAGGTGTTAATACAGTGGCGAATATGGCTCGAGTATAGGAACTAAGGGGCGTAAAGAAAGAATATCACGAAAAGTTTAAACCTTTCCGCTGTCAAAAAGACCGGGTTACTCATCGTGTCGGAAGTTGTGACCGAGTCGGTGACCCAGCGATAAAGAGTGGCGAAACAGGTAGGCGATGGCAGAAAATGTAAATAATGAACAGAAGGGAGTATGCGATATTATCGATGAGATCGTCAGTCAACGGTTTCAATCTGTGTCTGAATAATTGCCTGATTTAGGACGCTTCTTCCACTGGGAAGCGTCCACTTTTTTATATATTGAAAAATATATTTCTGATATTAAGCACCGCTTTTTCTGTACAGAAAGTCCTGGTTTTTCATCCATCAAATTTTCTCTTTTATTTGACGCCCACATCCCTGTGCTGAATAACGATTAATGTCCTACAGATGCGGCATCAACAACGCGAGAGGGTTTCGGTGCTAAAGCAATAGCAAAAGCAGCGATAAAGAATATGACGCCTATCGACATCATCAGATTATTGGTAGAAAGCATCATGCTTTGGCTGTTAACCATCTTGTCAAAAAGCTCCCTAACAAACTGCCCACCTTGCTGAGGCGCCGAGTTGATGTACTGTGAAAGATCGCCTGTCGGGTCAACGACGGACGCCAGCTTGTCATGCGCAATATAGCGCTGGTCTTGCCATGACGTCGTCACCAGCGATGTGGCAAACGCGCCTGATAACGTTCGAACAAAGTTCATTAAACCGGCTGCCGAGGGCATTTCCGCTTCATCTACCGAGCCCATTGCAAGGCCTGTAATCGGGACATAGTACAACGGCATTCCCACCCCCATGAATAACAAGGGGACACAGATGGACCAGTAGTCCATATCGGTCGTCGCATAGGCGCGCCAGAAGGTATCGAGACCGAGCCAGGCGCAGCCAAAGAAGATAAGAATGCGCGGATCGATTCTGTTGGAAAGGTTAGCGGCAACCGGAGAAAAGACCACCTGCAGAAGGCCACCCCAGGCCACCACAATCCCGGCCCATGTTGTTGTATACCCTAAGTTATATTGTAACCACAAAGGCGTCAGGACATTCAGACCAAAAAAACACCCAAACGCAAGCGCGAGCACAAACATGCTGGCCGAGAAACCGCGATGGCGAAACACGCTGATATCGACAATCGGATGGTCAGCGGTCAGTTCCCAGATACAGAAACTCAAAAAACCTATGCAGGCCACAATCGCCAGAACCCATATTTCTTCTGAGGCAAACCAGTCAAGGTCTTTCCCTTCATCCAGCATGATTTGCAGTGCGCCAACCCAGATAACCAGTAAAACAAACCCAACGATATCAATAGCGTTATTAACCAGCTCATCTTCGAAGATTTTCAATACTGACCACGCCACGACTGAAAAAGCGATGGCCATTGGAACGTTGATGATAAACACCCACGACCAGCTGTAATGATCGCAAATCCATCCACCGAGAACGGGACCAATAACGGGCGCCAGCAACGTGGTCATTGCCCATAGTCCCGTCGCCTGCATGGATTTTTCTTTCGGGAAAATACGCAGCAGTAACGTTTGTGATAAGGCCATCAGGGGGCCTCCTGCCATGCCCTGAAAAACTCGCATCAGCAGCAGCATTCCCAGCGAAGTGGAAAGGCCACAAAGCAATGAAAAAATACCGAACATGAACACGGAAATGGAGAAAACGCGCACGCCGCCAAACCGTGTGGTTAACCATCCTGAAAGCGGTACCGTAATGGCTTCAGCAACGGCATAGGCCGTGATGATCCAGGTGCCCTGGCTGGTGCCTGCGCCCAGGGCACCAGCCATATTGGGTTGAGTGACGTTTGCAATGGTCATGTTGAGCACGGCTAAAAAGTTCGCCATTGCAAGAACCAGGGCACCCACCCATAACATACCGCCCTTCAGCGAAGGAGGCTGGTTATCGATAACGAATGTAGACATAGCCCGGTTTCCGTTATTCACTTTTTAAATTAACTGTCGCTTTCATGGACAGCCCAACCCGCAGCGGATGTGCTGCAAGTTCGTCAGCATTGAGTTTGATGCGTACGGGTAAACGCTGAACAACCTTAATCCAGTTACCCGTTGCGTTCTGCGCAGGAATAACTGAAAACGCTGCGCCGGTTCCGCCATCAAAGCCTTCTACCGTTCCATGGAAAAGCACGTTATCGCCATACAGATCGCTTACCAGCTCCACTTTCTGTCCCACTTTCACATGCTGGAGTTGAACCTCCTTGAAGTTGGCATTGACGTGAATTTGCTGTACTGGCACCACGGACAATAACGGTGTGGAAGGTTGTACACGTTGCCCAAGCTCGACCTGGCGACGAGCAACTACGCCATCGACTGGCGAACGGATTACGGTTCTTTCCAGATCGAGTCTGGCCTGATCGCGCTTCGCTCTGGCAAGGACAACTTCAGGGTTGGTCTCGGTATCTGCGTTCTCAATCAGAACGGCATTCGCTTGTCTTGCACCCACCGCCGCCTGTTTTGCAGCATCTGCTTGCGCCACGGCGGCTTTAGCGGCATTCAGGTTTGCAAGAGCGGAAGCATAAACGTTTTGAATGCGCGTCAGCTCGTCGCCTGAAATCGCGCCTGTCTGCATGAGCGCCTCGCGTCGTTTGAGGTCAACCGTCGCGCGCTGGAAGTCAGCGTTTGCGGCATCAACCTGGGCCAGCAGGCGTTTTTGCTCTTTTTCATTAGCCACAACTTCTGCGCCGAGCTTTGTATCAGTGGCCTTATATCCATTTACTCGCCGAATGGACAGGTTCAGGTCTGCTTCCGCCTGATTAAGGGCTAGCTGCGCGTCGGTGGGATCCAGCTGGATCAGAACATCGCCTTTTTTTACCACCTGGGAATCCGTGACCAGGATGGCGCTTACCGTACCGGTAACGGCAGAAGAGAGTTGGGCTGATTCGACATCGGTATAGGCGTTATCGGTTTCAACATACCGGGAACCGACGAATTCCCACCAGGCAAAAGAGCCTGCGCCAGCAAGCGCAATACTTACTGCAAGACAGGAGAACAAACGTTTTCTCTTTTTCTTTTTGATATCGGATGATTCAATATTTTGATTTTCAATCGCTGCAGAATGACTCATTTTATTTCCTTTCTTTCCACTATTTAGTTATTAACCTGGTGTTAAATAATCACTGTTTGCTCGAGGTATATCCGCCGCCTAAAGCGCGCGCTAATGCGACGTCAATCGTAAAGGCACGAGAATTAACGTCGGCTAATTTTCTGCGGGCAGCGACCAGCTCGTCTTCCGAGGATAAGACGTCAAGATAATCAGCAACTTTTCCTTCATACCTTTGTCTGGTGAGCGAATACGCTTTTTCTGCTGACGCGACTGCCGCCTGAGAATACAGCATCTCGTCTTTAAGAGAGGCTCTGCTGGTGAGCGCATCGCTCACTTCACGAAGTGCATTCGTTAACGTGGCGTTATAAACGTTCACCGCAATGTCATATTCACCGCTGGCGTATTTCAAATCACCCTGTAGCTGTTGCGTATTAAATATGGGCAACGATATTGCCGGGCCAAAGCTGCCAATTGCTGAGCCACTCCGGGTAAGGTTGTTAATACCCAATGACTGGAATCCGGCAAAGGCAACCAGATTAACGCTCGGGTAAAAACCGGCTTTTTTCTGTTTGATTTTCTCTGCTGCCGCCTCTGCGCGTAAACGTGCCGCGACAATATCGGGACGGCGACCAATCAGATCCAACGCAATATTGGGAGGAAGGTCCTCATGCGCTAAAAGCGTTGCCTTAGGCGCGGTTATGGCCAGCGCCCTGTCAGGCCCGTCACCGATCAATGCGGCGAGGGCATGTTTTTTGATCGCAATCGCTTCATCTATTGCCACCAGGTTTGCTTTTGCGTTGAGTTGACGCGTCTCAACCTGTTGAAGGCTGGATAAATCTTCAAGCCCCGCGTCATGCCGTTGCTGGAACAACGCAAGCGTACTGGTTCGTATCGTCAGGGTATCGTTAAGCGTTTCGCGAACGGTGTATAAATGCGCCAGCTCCGCGTAAACGGTAACAACAGACGAAGACAGCACCAGTCTTGTTTGCGCTTTTTCCGCGACTGCCGCCATTTCACCTGACGTTGCAGCCGCGAGCGCCGCGCGGTTTTTACCCCAAAAATCAATTTCCCAGCTCATATCCAGCGTGGTGCGCCCATAGCTGTTCCAGTTTTGGGGTGTTGCGCTTTCAGGCGTCACATAGTTGTAACTCATTTTGTCCCGCATAAAGCTGGCGTTAGCGGTGACCTCGGGGAAAAGCGATCCGCTCGCGCTTTGGGTCATCGCCTGCGCTTGCTTCACGCGAGCGTCGGCGATGTTAAGCGTAGGGGAATTTTTGAGCGCGTCATCAATCAGTCCGTTGAGCTGCTCATCACCGTATTTTTTCCACCAGTCATCTTTCGGCCACTGGCCGTTCTGATGTGGGAAACTCTGATCGCTTTTAAGTTGTGTGACCGTCTTCATAGGCGGTGGGGTGCCGAGATCGGGGATCATGGCGCATCCGCTCAGGCTGATGGCGGAAAAGACAACACAGCCCATCACTATCCTGGACCGGGTTGAACCGGAAATACGACACCTCGGGAGTGCCTCCTGAAAACCTTTCATCAGTACGCTCATCATGCTGTTCATCAAGTAGTCCAAATACAGTACCGTACAGTACGGTACGATTTATATCTTGACTTCTGAGCGCCGTCAAATAAAAATGTACTCGTCGGTACGATTACGAACCCTACTCACAGACGTGATTCCGAAATCAGATAACAAAAAGTGTTGGCGAGCGGCCAAACACCTAAACTACCGAGGAAACATATGGATAAAAGAGCGCTTAAACGGCAACAGATTCTGGACGTTGCATCAGGGCTGTTTCGACAAAAAGGATTTGATGCTACGTCTATCTCTGAGATCAACGCGATTGTGGGTGGCTCAAAATCGACAATTTACAGCCACTTTTCTTCGAAAGAAGAGCTATTTGTAGAATGCATGTCTTCTGAAACAGAACAGTATATTAAGAGCATGACTATTGAAACTGCAGGGCAGGTGCGCCTTTTCAGAAAATCACCACAGCTGGTTATCGAGCAATTTGCCGTTGCCTTTTTACGCTATATTTGTTCACCGGATATTGTGGACTTGCAAAGATTAATGATTTCCGAAGCCGGAAGGTCGGGAATTGGAGAGTTGTATTATGAACGAATGCAAAAACTTCGTTCAAATGTATCGGCGCTTTTCACCGATTTAATGAATCAAAATATTTTAAGAAAAGATGACCCAGTGCTTGCCGCTGAGTATTTTCGCTCTCTTCTCCAGGCCGGTATCCTTGAACCCTTGCTTTTAAAAGCACGAAAGGATCAGCCGGACGAAAGTGAAATTGTCATGAAAGCGCAGGCCTCCGTTAATGCGTTTATGAAGTTGTATGGTCCTGAACAAAATGAAGATGTTGCAACGACATCTCACTAAAATACAGTAAGCATTCTCTCACCCTATTATTAGGGTGATTTTTTGTTTTTGGAAATATTATTTTCAATTGTCATTGGATGACATTGCCAGCGGCCTTCTTGTAAATAAAATTTCGTGGATACTTATGTGTATAAAGTTTACTCTCTTAAAAGATCGTGAAACTGTAATTAAGTCCCTGACTCACTGGATTGACTCGAATTTATACAGACCTATTACCGTTCTGGATGTGGCGCGAAAATCCGGTTATTCATTGGCTTATATTCAACGAAACTTTCGCCAAGAGTGTGGCATAAGTATAGGTCTCTATATCCGCAGCCGGAAACTTGAAAAAGCCGCGCATATGCTCAGACATACGCAGCTCTCTGTTTCAGATATATTTACAATGCTAGGCTATGAAGAGCCGTCTACCTTCAGCAGAGCGTTCTCAAACCAATATGGACTCTCCCCAACCAAATACCGTGAGATGGCTAAAAAAAGTCATGACATGAATGGCTTGTCGATATTGATTACTGAGGTGACGCGCGACTAATCCTTGAAAGATCGAGACGCAAGCGGCATAAAAACGCTTGCGTACGACGACCGAAAAACCCAGAGTGTGCTCCGGATAGACTAAAAGTGTTACCTATGTTCCCGGTCTGATCTGTCACCTAGGTATCCGGTCATACACAGCAGCCACCCGGGCAATGATTGACCTTCTGACCCGACAAGAATGACAAGGACGAGTCCACCATGAAAAAAGCGCGTTTTTCCTTTTGGATCCCTCTCATCGCGGGCGGGATAGCACTGATATCGGCTTTTGTGGTCTGGTCAGTCAACATTTACCGCGTGACATACCTTTCGATCCGCGGGGAGCAGTATCTTGCCTGTGGGGCGTTGCTGCTGGCGCTGGTGCCGATGGTCTATTTCATCAGAAAGGGGAGACTGAAAGGTAAGCGCCTTGCTGACGCGGTCAAAATCTACCTCGGCTTCTTTATTTGCAGCCTGCCGGTTGCCATGTTCGTGGTCTTTACAACGGCCTGGCTGCTGGAGGGGGACTATTCGGCCTGGAGCAAACCTTACCGGTATGAGTCCAGTACCCGCCACACCTGCTCGGGTGCGGAAGTCTACGAGCCGGAATTAAAGAAAGAGATCCGCATCTGTAACCCGCAGGGTAACGTTTATTCCGATACCACCCTGTATGTGGAAAAGCGGAGCAATGCCCTGGGGATTGTCGTGCTCTGGGCTATCACGCGCGCCTGAACCGGGGGAAAGTCAGGGCGCGAGAATCAGCGTCAGCCCGCCTCCAGCATCCCAAAACTCACAATCCGCGCGCGTCCCAGCTCTTTTGCCCGGTATAGCGCCACATCCGCAGCGCGCAGCAGGTTGTCGGTCTGGGCATGTTGTGGGTAGCTGGCAATGCCAATCGACACGTCCACCGGCCCAATCTCGGTCAGCCCGTAGCGAAGCGACAGCTCATGCACGCCGGTGTAAATCTTCTGCGCGCAGGCGTACGCTTCTGCTTCATCGGCACCGGAAAGCAGCACCAGAAACTCCTCGCCGCCATAGCGGAATGCCAGCCCGTTGTCATGTGCGGCCCGCTGAACAATTGACGCCACGCTTTTGATCACCAGATCGCCCGCTTCATGGCCGAAACGGTCGTTAATGCTCTTGAAGTGGTCGATATCAATCATCATGCAGCTTAAGGGCACGCCAGTGCGTATCGCCTGTGCCGTTTGGGTTTGCAGGGTATCTTCCAGATGATGACGATTACGCAGGCCGGTGAGCGGGTCAAACAACGCTTTTTCCAGCAACGCGTCGCGCAGACGCTGGTTGGCCAGCGCCAGCCCGAGCGCCTCGGCCATCAGCTCCAGATACGCGCGGGAAGGGGCATTATCCGCCGTGATATTCTGGAAGGAGAGCAGGCCAATGGCCTCACCCTGAGCGATAAGCGGCACGCAAAGCGCGCTTTCCGCCTGGGATGCCGGAAGATGGTAGCAGGCAATATCCGGCTCGCCGTTCACCGGCGGGTGACTCTGCCCGCGACGCACGGCCCAGCACTCGTCCGGGTGGAACGTCGTCTCTTCACCCACCGGCGAAAGCCATTGCGCGACGCAGCGCATCTGCCACGGCTCGCGGTCAAGGACGTAGAGCCGGCCCGCGATCCCCGGCGCGATATTGGGGGCAAACAGCTCCGCCACGTTAATCACATCGTTAAAGTTCTCACACCCCTGCAGCCGCTGGGTCATGCGCGCCAGCAGCTCGCGGATGGCCCAGTCGGCATCGCGCTCTTTT
>OKLR01000168.1_pt1 | contig 17201 bp, 7 predicted proteins | sample 1614281 | NCBI WGS metagenome assembly OKLR01 (sample SAMN04436920, study PRJEB24849) | human gut metagenome | biome: human gut; feature: NICU; material: stool | host: Homo sapiens | place: USA: Saint Louis, MO | collected 2012-05-13 | reverse complement strand
ATCAATGAGGTTGAGGGGATCATTGGCGGCATAGTTGTACGGATTGCTGGCCCAGAGCGCACCTGAGGGGGGAATGGCAGGATCGGGCGTGAGAAAAGCGGAGGTGGCAGGATCATACAGACGCACGCCCCACCACGGATGGCCAGCAACACTCAATGCCCCGCCCACGAAACCAATGGTGTCGTCCAGACCAGCAACACTGTCAAACACCGGCTGATACGGATCTGCAGATTCGATGGGTGTGGTGGCCCGCCACAAATCGGCACCCCCACCGGACATGACCCCCAAGGTGCGGTCCCCTGGCACCGGGAGAACCGGACGGCCCCCGATGGAAGTGGGATCGCCAGTGACCAGATCCCAATCAACATGCACACACCGACCATCAGCAGTGACGTCAGAAAGATTGCCCAAGGCATTGACGTGGGTGATGACATCATGACTGGCATCGGTGTATCCAGCCAACCAGCCACGCCCATCCCAGCTGTAGTCACGTCTACCGCCATCACTGCTGGTGGCGTTGACACGTCGTCCGCACTGGTCGTAGCTGTAACAAGTCTCCGTCACGGCATCGTCACAAGTACGGTTGACGGTACGCGCGAGACGACCGGCAGAATCCCACGTGTGACATGTCTCAGCATGAGAGCCATCCTCAGCTTCGACGCTATGCGAACACAAACGTCCCACCGCGTCATAAACCCACCTGTGATGACTACGAGGACCAGCGGCATCCACGAGGGATCCACTGTGGTCGTAGCCGTAGTGGTAGGCACCCGCAGGAGTATCGAGACCCGTGACACGTCCGTGATCGTCCCGCCGAATCCTGGTGGTGGCACCGTCGACGCTGTGAGTGGAAGCGACGTGGTCCCAATGATCATGGTGGTCAGGGGTACGAACGTCAACCAACCGCCCAGCCACGTCCCAATCCAAGTTGACGACACCCAGACGCGAATGGGTGATGGTGCCGGGCAAGCCATCAGGGCGGTATCGATAGGACACGACTGAATGAGTGTCGTCGGCACGGATGAGACGTCTGTCGGAATCCCATACCCACTCGTGATGATCCACCACATCGTCATCGTTGGTGGTGATGTGGGTCAGGGGCAGTCCACGCGAGTCGAAAGTGATGGTGTGGCGCTGTGGGACGTCGGGGTTGGTGTGGTCGGCAATGTGGAGGGTATGAGCATTGATGTCCCAGCTGGTGCGGGTGGACATCTCACCGTTGATGGTGACGACTTCCACACCGTCGATCGTCTCGTAGCCAGTGGTGGTACCATCAGGGGCTGTGTGACTGGTCAAATGTCCAGCATCATCCCACGTGTACTTGGTGGTGGTTCCATTGGGGTGGGTGATCTCGGCAAGCTGATCCAGATCGGTGTAGCGATAGGTGGTCAAGGCACCTGTGGCGTCGGTGCAGATGGCCAAACGCCCACGCTTGTCCCAAGCGTAACGATGTACACCACCGGTCGGATCGACCGCGGAGATCAAGTGGCCGGCCGCGTCCCAAGTGAAGTGACGGGTTGCGGCGACAGGGTCCCAGATACGGATGGGCCGACCACACGCGTCATAACAGGCACTGTAGGTGACGACATCACCTATGGTGGTGCGGATGAGGCGTCCAGCCGCATCCCAACTGTGGCAGGTGGTCTCACCGGTCGGGTCGATGCGGGTGGTCAGCCGGCCATCTGCGTCATAGTGGTAATGGGTGGTTGCTCCAGCGGGATTCGTCATGGTGGCGAGCCGACCGGTAGCATCGTAATCATAGCGGTGGACAAGCCCGCCGGGGCTGGTCACGGTAGTCAGCCGACCTGCGGCGTCATGATCGAACCGGGTGATTGCGCCAGTGGAGTCGGTGAGGGCTGTGGGCAGGCCACACTCGTCGTAGTCGATGCGTTCTGTAGCACCGAACACATCCGTGGTGGAGGTGAGCCGACCATAGTCGTCCCATGTACGAGCGGCCACCACCCGTCCGGTGGCATTGGTGACCTGATCTTGGTGCCCCTTGGTGGTCAACGACTGGCGTACCCTGGTCGGATCAACCACTGAGGTGATGTCACCATTGACGTCATAGTCGGCACGCCACCGGCCCCCGGCTGGGTCGGTGAGTTGACACAGCCTGGACATGGCGTCACGCAGGAATTGCCACTGTACTCCGCCGGGCAGCCCGATTGCCGACAGATCACCCAGCCCGTCATAGGCATACGTCGTCGTGGCACCTGCTGGATCGGTGATCGAAGCCACTTGGCCATCAGGACACCACGTATAGCTCGTCTGACCACCGTCAGGTGCGGTCACCGTCTCCAGATTCCCGGCTGGATCATAGCTGTAGACCCAGTGCGCACCATCAGGATCGACCCGACTCACCAGATGTCCAGCATCGTCATACGACAACACGGTACGGTACCCCAACGGGGTGATCGTCTCCCGAATCCGTCCAGCCTGGTCATGAAGGATTCGCCACGTGTCACCAACCCCGTTGGTCACACCCGACAGTTGGCCGAACTCGTCATAGTCGAATCCAACCTTGGCACCCGTCGCGTCCACCAATTCACGCAGTAGGCCTTGACTCCATGACATGGCGGTGGCGTTATCCTTGGCGTCCACTGCACGCACTGGGTCACGGTCCAGTCCCTCGTATTCCAAGCGCAGTCGTGTCATGCCGTCGGTTGAGACGGTGGCAAGCCGGTCACAGTCGTCCCAGCCGTATTCGATGACTCCGCCGGTGGCCAACTGGGTACGAGTACGTCGACCCCGGCCATCATAGCTGTGCCGGGTCACCGCACCAGCCCGGTCGGTGAGGTGGATCATGTTGCCGAATGCGTCGTAAAGCATCGAGGTGCGCTGCCCATCGCAGTCGATGATACCGACCGTGCGGCCTCGCGCGTCAGAGATCCACGTGTTGGAGTGGTGTCCGTCACCGTCATCGGCAACCGTCACCCCGCCGGGAAGATACACCATGCGGGTCTGATGGCCACCGGCAACCAGTTGGGTCCGGATGCGGCCCAGCGAATCGAACGTGTTGGCACACTGCACCACACCAGTACCGTCCAATACCTCGGTGAGCAACCATCCGTCCCACTGGTAACGCCACACACCGTCAGGACGCCTTACCACGGCCAGGCGCCCTTGGGAGTCATAGTCGTAAAACACCTGCCGACCATCGCCAGCCATCACCGAGGTCAGACGCCCTTGTTCATAGGTGAAGCTCAACGCACGACCCCACCCAGAGCGCAACGTGGTGATCACACCGTCCACGCGCTCGACCCACACCAAGTCGACTGGTCCATGACCAGCGGCCAGCCAATTGCCATCGGCATCAAAGATCCACCGGCCACCCTCGTTGTCAGACACCTGCCACACCAGACCAGATAGTCCAGCTGCATCGAAGCCAGTCACATCGGCGCCTTCACACTGTGACACCCACATGTTGGCACGTTCGGCACGCCACACCGGCGACTCACCACTGCCAGAAGCGGTATCGGCAGAGGCTGAAGTGCTATTGGTGATGCTGCTGGTAGCAGTGTGCGGGAAGATGATGTGGCGGCCATCCACACGACGTCTTCCGATCTAACCTCATCATCCCCACGAACCCACCTAACCTGGCCAGACTCGATGAGCAGCCGTTGATCGACCGTGGAAGCCCACCCCGGCCCCAACACTCCACCAGGCAGGGGCACCTCGCTCTCGGTCAAGGCTGCTGCCAAGGTTGAGTTGTACAACCGGGAGAACACCAATCCATGACTGACCCCACCAAAATCCAAGTCTGTCTCGGGAGCCACAAAATTACCCGTTGCCGAGTTCACCGGATCCTCAATGTAACCCGTCGTGGGATCAATACCACCCAGCGTAGGCGAGTCCACCCTCAGATCTTCTCTGTCCCGATTCACTCCGGCAGACTGCAACGCAGCATCCAGCGCCGCATCGGCCAATGAGATTACCCCGGAACCACCAGCAGCACGAAACGCCTTCGCCACCGCTTCCAGCCACGTCACATCATCATTGTTGTACCCCACCCAGCAACGGTAATGACTGAACAACGTACCAACATCCAAGTCACCATACTGGCATTTCGCACGAAAGGTCTCGTAATCAGTCTCCAACACCCCAGCAGGCGTCACCTGCTGGTTGGCAGCATGAATTTCCCTCGCCGCTCCCGACAAGCTCTCTGGAATCGCGCTGGACACCTCACCAGAGGGCCCTCTCAGCCCCGTATCGGTCTGCCGCACAGATACCTTCCCGACAGACACGAAACGCTTCTCAGGGGGCGTTGCCCTGGGTAGGATTGATGGATCGAACTCCTCGTCACCGAGGATCTTGTCTCCAAGCTTTTCCCACCAACTGTCATGACGAGACGCATAGTCGCGCACTGCCTTGCGGCGTTCGTCCTCCTTACGCGCTTCCTCAGCAAGGTAATCCACCTCATCGGCAGCTTCGCGAAAGGCAGCGGCGAACTCAGCCGCATCTTCAGAAGCCACTTGCATGTTCCTCTTGAACACTTGCGAGAAGAAACCTTGGAACTCACCCAGTGCCATGCTCGCAGCATGACCACGTTCACCATCGAACGTCATCACCTTGGATGCAGCCTCACGCAAAGCAGCCGCGAACTCGATTGCCACGCCCGAATCAAAATTCACAGAATCCTGATAGTCACCCAATCCATTCAGGTCAACCATGGAAACCTTCCCAACAATAGATGACGAATGCTGCAAGCATCACACGATCACCACTTCTCCGTAGATGCGACGATGACGCAATGGTGACGCCAGCCCATCACAAGTGAACACAATCTGAAATCTAGGCAAACATTGACATCAAACCTATCAACTTCTAGGCTTCTGAAAATATCAAATAAGTTCACCAAATATTCTTTAGGAATTCATTGGTCATTCACCAATTTCTGAGTGGAGTCTGGTGGGGTGGCTAGCCACCCCACCAGATCGAATGAACTACCTCACTGCCCTCCACCAGCAGTGAAGATATCGGTGGCGATCTTGTCCAGGTTCGATCGCAACTCCTCCAGCTGCGCCTTGGCCTTCTCCAGGGCAGAACGGGTCTCAGGCCACACCTGACTGCGGAACTGCTCGGCCAATGGGCCATCCCACACATCTGGGGTCGACAGAACCTGACCTTGCTGGTCCAAGGCCGTAATCTGCTCGGTCAGACCATTGTTGATGATCGACTGAATCTGACGAATCGAATCCTTGGCTTCATCGGTAGACAGAACACGCGACATAGAAAACTCTCCTGAGATGGGATCTTGTAGGGTCCAACTTGCATGAGCAACGCTATCGCCTTCCACGAAACGTAGTTGGTATTCAACGCGGTTGGTACTCAGCGCATCTCACGCTCTAGACTGAATCACAACTTCACCACTCAGACAAGACGTACCGCGTTCTGGATGGTCTGAATACGACACGCGGAAGAAGAAACTGTGGAAACTGTGCGACAAACCAATCGTTGGTGCCGAGCTACAGCTGCGGTCATCGCCTGCGGCTGTGCTGCTCTGTCATTGACGAAGCCCGGGCCAGCACTGGGCAGCTCCGCCGCCGACTCGGAATCGACTGGTGTCAAGATAACGATCGATCAGCGTGGGGCTGTCACCGGCATGAGCTCCTCTTCGGGAGCTGATCTACCCCCCACGGCCAATGCATCTCACATGCCTTTTCGAGTAATGGTGACTTATTCCCACGACGGCAAGGTGTCCTCGGATCCGTCACTCGTTGCCGGAGCCGACGGAGAGGTCGGCATGGACGTCACGATTTACAACACCACTGGTCGTCTGGAAACAGTGAACGCTGATGTCAACGGACGCTCGATCTCCCGCGAAGCCTTGGTCTCCACACCCATGACCATGGCCGGTAGTGTCATTTTGGACGACATGGATCCCTCCAAGGTCGTCACTGCGGCGAGCCGCAACCAGCACACCGATCCCGCTGGCAATGGCGTCGTCGGCGTGGACAAGGACGGCAGGACCGTGGTGCAGTGGGCTGGGCTCACTGGCGTCGAGCCGCTAGGCTCCGTGGCCCGTTTCTCCTTGGTAGTCAATGCCCACGATTTCCACGTACCAACGATGAACTTGGCCGTGACACCTGGATTCGGCGTCCAAGACGCCAACACGGAGGATGAGAACGCCCTCGTCGTGTCCACCATCAAAACCCTGACTGAGACCACCCAGGTACTCGATGAATCCGGAAAAGCCATCCAGCTGGCCACTCAACGTCTCAACGAAGCTGGATCTAACATCGGCAACAAGACGATCAGCGACCTGAAGTCATCCGATATGCGCATCGCGGCCAATGCCGAGGCCACGGCCAAAACCATCTCCCAGCTCGCTGGACAAACCAGCATTGCCTACCAGAAAACAGGATCTCTCATCTCTGGTCAGCTCGCCCAGAGCACTGCAACGATGAAGGGGCTTCTCGGAGACCCGAAGTCGAGCGCGCCTCAGGTATCGGTGGATTCCCACACCTGCAAAGTCCACGCCAGCAAGAAGACTTATTCCTCGGCGGAAGCAGAGAAACGCGAGGTTACGCAAGTTAGACAGGAGTCTGACAACCTCGCTAATCAGCCAGTCCTTAGCGTCATACGTGGATTGTCCGCTCGGCTGGACGCGTTGTCCACAGCCAGTGACAGATGCCAGAAAATGGTTGTTACCGATCTGATCACCATGCTCGGCCCCGAGGATCCCGACGCCAAGTCGTGCACGACCAATCCTGATGGACTGTCCTGCGCCCTGTATGCTCAGAAGAGGCAATTGAATGGGGCAATCAAGGATCTCACCGGCCAGAACGCACAATTTGCTGAACAGCTGCGCAAAGGTTCCCAGAACAAGATGTTGGGTAAGGTGCAGCAGCTACAGACGAATTTCGAGGATCTGCAGCTTTCCGTTGCCGATCTGTCAAAGGACTCCCCGCAGGCCTATGGCCAAAGCCTGAAAAAGGTAGACTTGGCATTGGATACGGTGACTGCTGGTATCTCCGCAACTCGCAATGAGCTAGACAGGATCCACGCAAAATCGCAGGATCTGCTCACCTCCGCGGATAGCCAGGACAAGCAGATCAGGGCCGTCAAGCGTGAGCTCTGTCTGGCTTCCGGCTTGACCCGACCGGCGCATGAGGAGCCTCCGAGTCCCGGCACGAACGACTCAACCATGACTCCCACCCAGCCTCCCCTCAAGGATTCTCTGGACCCCACCCCGGGTTCCATTGATAGAGGGGAGGGGATCCGACTGCTCGACATGGTTTCGGCAACGAAGTGCCCCTTAGTGGACCCCGGACCCGATGCATCGTTCGCGGGTCGGCATCACCTCAGGCGCATGGAGAACAGCTTGGAGAGCACCAACTCCCAGATGCGCTCGGGTCTGGCCGAACTCGTTGAGCAGACGGAGCTGCACCACCCCGAAACAAGCCAAGCTGGTTCCCGGGTGGCTCGTAACCTGGATGGTCTTGATACTGCGCTGAAGAACCTGCGCGATGAACTCCACAAGGCCCAGGAACAGAGGAACGCCGGTGTCGTCACTCTCGCTAGACATGTCAGAATCATCAATGACCAGATGGAGATCCTTGATCGGCAGATGAAGGATCTGGACAGGTACTCCTCGGCAGTGGGTGGTGAGCTCTCCGAGCTTGGCACCGACTTGGATACCTTTGTCGTCAGCACGCGGGAAAGCGCTGACAAGCAATTGACGGACAATTTGGGGGCCTCGCTCAAGAACGTCAACTCGGTGCGTCGCAACGGTAAGCATGCCTCAAGACAGATGTTCGAGGCGTTCCGCAACGATCTCACCGAACAATCTGAACACGTGGCTGCCGTTGGTGAGCGTACAGTGGCGATGGCCAATGGGCGGATGACCACCGCCAATGATCACCTGTCCGCCCAGACGAACAAGGCCATGCAAGCACGTTCTGCAGAAACAATGAAGACTGCCGATGGAGCTGTCGCCGACACCAAGCAAGTGTCCGGGCTACTCGCTGGTGACATCGCCCACGTGCTGGACGACATTGGCCAGCACACCGACAGCGGGGATGGATTGCTCGGGGCCATCAGCACCTCTGCTGGCTACCTCAAGGTGGCCGATGGCAAAATGGCCGACGCCAACTCCCAGACCCATGTCGCCCAGTCCACCCAACGCACGGTTTACGGGGATGCCCAAGTGGATGGTGCAGTTAGGAGGGCTAGCCTTGCACGTCTCGAGCAGCCGTTGACGATCGAGTCCAGTGGCGGTGCGATACCAGCCAAGTGGATGAGCGCACAGATTGAAGGATCTTCCCATGAGTGACGTCAAGGATGAGCAGAAACCCTCGTCACCAAGGCGAGTGGCGGTTGTCTTCGCAGTGATCGCAGTAATCGTCATCTGTGCGCTCGTTGCCGGATTACTCGTGTGGAAGGGCCATGGTTCCCCCGATGAGCGGCCTCCTAAACCCTACGAGGGTGCCAGAATCGAGCTGAGCCTGGGGAGCGTGCCAGGACATGTGCGAATCGGGCTCGTCGTGTCGCACACCGAGAATCCTCGTCAGGGCGGGGAGTGGATCGGCAACGCCCATGGGGCTCAAGTTGCCATGTGGCGTCTGGCTCAGGGCGGACACGGAATCGAAATCCAAGTCGTTTCCGACAAGGGAAGCAGCCAGGGGGCCAAGGACGCCGTCGAGTCGCTCAAGCGTGCTGGAGTTACAGGAATCGTTGCGGCCACAAGTGGATCCCACACAGACGCACTGGCCAAGGAAGCCAGCCGTGCCGGTATTCCTATCATTTTCCCCTACGCGACGGCTCCGGACAATGCGCCTGAGGGCACCTGGTTCGGGATACCCACCATGTCCCAACAGGAGGATCTCATCAACGCCCAGGCCGCTGAACTTGGATGCAGACGGTTCGCAGTCCACGGTTCCGGATTGCAAGACGCTGACACGACTGAAATTGCCGTTGACGGCAGAGGGCAAGTGACCAAGCAATTCGTCGAAAACCTCGCCAAGAACCCCAAGACCTGTGTATACATCGAGGACCTCGGAACCGCCAAAACCGCTACGGACACCCCCACCATGGTTACCACTCTCCGTGCCGGAGGAGTGACGGCACCAATCTTCCTCGGGCCGAATGCGACCTCGGCAGTAAGCACCATGGCGTTGGTACGTGACGGTGCTGCCCCCACCCAGATCTACAGTGTGGGCATGCCCTCCCACGGCGTGCAGGCCGTGAGTGCTGACGGCAATGAGCAGGCTCGTGCCTTCTCCGAAGCTCTCACCCATCTGTCAACCTCCGAGGAGAAGTCAGCGGTTGATCCATCCAAATCGTTCGAGACGTATTCCGGTGAAGCCGACGGACGTTCCCACGACGCTGTTGTGGCCCTCGTGGCAGCAAGCGTGAAGGCTGATTCCAACAAGGCTGGTGAAGTTCGCACTGCCCTATCCAACCTTGACATGTCCAAATTGCCATTGGTGAATCGGTCGGATGCACCTGACCGAGAGGCGAGCTCGAATGGACCTACTGCCCAGATGGTTCAACTCACCACCGTACAAGGTGCTGCGACTTGGGTGTCAGCCATGAAGTGAGGTGTACCTCAAGAATCTTGTGCTGGCAGACGAGGTGACAACGCTGCCTTGCGTGGCTCGTTTGTTGAACACCTAGCCGCATCCTAGATGATGAGAGGGGAGGGAGTAGCCAATGCGGATTGTGATCTCGCAGCAGGGTCACGAACGAGTCTTCTTCGTGACCAACGTGGAGCCCACGACAATCCTCCGTGAGGTGCTGGAAAGCGCTCAAGTCGATTTGCGACATTTCAAACGGGTTTGGGTGGACGGACGAGAGGTCGACCAGGAACTCAGCATCCGTGAGGTGGGGCTATGCGAGGGCGCAGTAGTGGCCAACACCCCGCAGCCCTATCCCGGAGAGTCCCTCAATGACGAATCGATGTCTGCTCACCACATCAATCGGCAGGTGAACGGGCGCTGGCAACTGGTTATCGTCGGAGGCAGTACCTGCGCTCGCGTGTATGACCTACCTGCCAGTGGACCGGCACGCGTAGGCCGCTCTGCCGAGGCCGAGATCTCGCTGGACTCGGCATCGGTGTCGTGGTCACACGCGGTGGTGAATGTCACAAACGATGGCGTACACGTCATTGATCATGACTCCTCCAACGGCACCTATCTCAACGGCAGAAAGATCGGGAGTGACCACACCCAACCTACTCAGATACGTTTGGGAGACATTCTGTCGGTCGGTGGCGTGTGCCTCATGCTCGTTGACTCCCGGATGCGGGTGGCAAACCGTTCACACGCAAATTCCGGAAAGATGCCGACTGCTGGTGCCGGTGGCCTCATCGCGTTCAACCGACCGCCACGTACCGCACTGCCTCCCCATGCCGAGCAGATAAGTGTGCCGGCGCGCAAGGACTCTCCCAGTCCCGCAAAATTTTCCTGGGTCGCGATTGTTGCACCGTTGCTCATGGCTGTGCTGCTGGTCCTCGTTCTCGGATCAATGCGTTATGCGCTCATAGCTCTGCTCTCGCCGGTGATGGCTGTAGGGTCATGGATCGAACAGAAACGTCGCAACAAGAGTTCCGACAAGGACAACGAGCAGACGTATCTGGCAGACCTGGAGAAGACGCGTGGTGAGATCGAGCAGGCTGCCTGCGCCGAACGCTCCCGTACACGTGCACAGGTACCCTATCCGCATGAACTCGTGGACGCAGCCACCGGCTCGACGTCAGTCCTGTGGCAGGTTCGGCGGTCACACCGTGACTTCTACACTGCTGCCGTGGGAACAGCCAATATCCCGTTCACGCCGACACCGCGTTCACACAGCGGGCCCATGCAGCCACGTACCAAGGCGATCTTCGACCATGCCGTGCTGCGTGCCACCCCGCTCATCGCGGATTTACAGGACGGCCCGATCGGAATCTGGGGCTCCAGGGATGAGTGCCTGTGCATCGCTCGCTCCTTGGTGTGCCAGCTAACCACTCTGAGTGGCCCGGCAGATTTCCGATTGGCGGTGGCCACGGATGAGGCTCGGGCTGAGGACTGGCGATTCACTGCTTGGCTACCACACACCCAGACGGGCAGTACGAATCCACACGAGAGATTCATCGCCCTCGACACGACACAGGCCAGTTCCATGCTGCGCGGGTTACGGGATTTGCTCAACACTCCCGAGCCAGCGTCGATGCTCATCGTCGTTGACGATCTGGCACTGACCCAGGGCAGGGACTGCCCGCTGCGTGACATTCTTGAGTATCGTCCGGAGCGTCGTGAGCAGGCTGCACGGCGATTCGTCAGTGCCATCATCATCGCACCGACGGTGGATCAGCTACCTTCGGTGTGTCACACCGTCGTCCACGCCAAGACCGACAACGAGGTCACGGTCACCATCCCATCTCAGTCGGAGTGCACAACTCACGTGACTGCTGCAGGTGTGGACGCGGACACAGCGCGTGACTGGGCACGTCGGCTCGCTCGGTATGATGATCCGAGCGTGACGACCAGTGGAGGTGGCCTGCCCGGGCTGGTACACCTGTTCGATGTTCTGGGGTTCAACCGTACGACGATGGATGCATCCACGATCGTCGATTCGTGGCACAGATCCACGGATCCCGATGTTCCCCTCGGCGTGTGCGACGACGGTACGTTTGTCTTCGACCTCGTCAAGGACGGACCACACGGTCTCGTCGGCGGCACCACTGGTTCGGGCAAGTCGGAGCTGCTGCGATCCTTGGTCGCGGGGTTGGCTGCCCGGGTCGACCCACAGCACCTCACCTTCATCCTCATCGATTTCAAGGGCGGAGCGGCATTCGCCTCCCTCAACCAACTGCCCCACACGATCGGGACCCTGTCGAACCTGGAACCTTCCTTGGCATTTCGAGCCCTGCAGGCACTCAATGCAGAACTCAAAAGACGTCAGCAGTGTTTCGCCGACGCAGGTGAAGGCATTGACAATCTTGACGCCTACCTCGCCACGAATCCAGCTGAACCCATGCCACGTCTGCTCCTGGTCATTGACGAGTTCGCCCAGCTCGCCAAGGAGTATCCTGACGTGCTTTCGGGGTTGGTCTCCCTGGCAGCAGTGGGTCGTACCCTCGGCGTACACATGATCCTGGCCACTCAGCGTCCTGACGGTGTCGTCAATGACGACATCCTGGCCAACACGAATATGCGTACCGCATTGCGTGTACAGAGCCGAGAGCAGTCGACCAACGTCATCGGGGTCCCTCTGGCAGCGAGCATTGGCAGAGAGCAAAAGGGACGCGCCTACATCAAGCTGGGCGAGGAGGACATCACCCCCATCCAGACGGCACTGGTGACCGGCGTCAGTGGTACCAGCACAGCCCAAGACCTCCACGTCGACCCGATGATTCTGGGAAACGCCCCCAAGGAACACACCATTCAGGCCAGCACCACCCAGATCAACGACATGGACCTGCTCATCCAATGCATCATCGAGGCCAATGAGCTACTTGGGTTCGCACCAGCCCGCCGAGTGTGGCCCGAGCCGCTGTCGGGCCACGTGGAGCTCGTCCTCAAACACTACGATTCAGTCACGCACCGGAAACAGCAGGTGGTGTCGACATCTGTCTCGTCGACCCTTGACGTGGCACTCTTTGACGATCCGGAGCATCAGCGCCAGTACATTTCGGGCTGGAAATTCGCCACTGAGAATCTCGTCCTGGCGGGGATGCCTGGATCTGGCACATCAGGCACCTTGATTGCACTGGCACTGAGGATTGCCGATACCTATCCTCCCGGCAAGGCCGATATCGTCATCCTTGACGTGGCGACCGCATCCTTGGACGCTCTGCAAAAACTCACCCATGTTCGTGGCTATGCTGGCCCGGGCCATGCCAATCGCCAGCTCCAGGCACGAGTGCTGCGATACGTCGCGACCGAGCTGGACCAACGGTCCGCGCATCCACACGACGAGTTCCCGCTGCTGTTCATCCTCGTTGACGGGTTCGCCACCTTGCGTGAGGAATATGCCGATGTGGAGGACATGAAACTCATTGAGGGGTTCCATCAAGTGTGGGCCAAGGGCCCGGCGATGGGCATCCACTGCGTCGTCACGACTACTCGGCTCAAGGCGCTGCCTCCTGCCATCAGTGACCTCACCGGTCAGAAGTGGCTGTACCAGCTGGCCGACACATCTGAATATCACCCGATTGTCGACAAGGACAACCACCCGGCCAATCTACCCGGACGATTCGTCTCCACCACGAGGGCACATCACGGTCATGTCGGCCTTCCTGATGACGTTGATGCCACCATGGTCGCGATCAACGAATTCTGGGGAGTTGATTCCCTCAACCCCTTGGTCCAAGAATTTCCTGAGCACGTGGGGCCCGAACAGCTGGTCAACTGCGTCGCACGGGGTAGTGAGACATGGCAGATCCCGATAGGCATCAACGAAACCGACCTCACCCCATACACATTGGAGGCATTCACGGGAGAACACGTGCTCATCAGCGGTCCTGCCCGCAGTGGAAAGTCCACGATGCTTGCAGCGATCCACCAGATGCTCATCCAGCAGTATCCGGGCATCGACATCCTCGTGAGTGCCCCGCGTCGTTCACCGCTGGGCCAGTTGTTGCCAGAGGTCATGCCTCCCGATCAATTACTCAACCGCGTGGCAGAGAAAGGTGGTTCCCCAGAGCCGTGCATCATCATGATCGACGATGCACACATGATCGCCGACGAAAGTCAGGTGTTGACCCAAGCCTTGAACAGTCCAGAATCGCCATTCCTGTTCATCGTGAGTGGTCGCAACAACGATCTGCGGTCCTTGTACAGCCATTGGACGGGAAAGATTCGCAAGTCCCGACTCGGAGTCCTACTTGTTCCAGATACCGACTACGACGGTGATCTGCTAGGTGTCCGTTTACCACGTCACCCACGGGTGACGATGAGTGAGGCACGAGGATATGGCTGCCAGAACGGTACGGCTACCCTCATCCAAGGTGTCACTGCAAGTGTGAGGAGCCTACGGTGAGCAGCGCTCTTCCATTCGATTTCGGATCGGGGTACCAAGCCATCCGCAGGATTGGGCAAGGGGCATCTGGTCGTGTCTATGAGGGGATCGATCGGGTCCACGACGAACGAATCGCCATCAAGATTTTACGCTCACAGCTCGATGACGATCCACAGCTGGTGCAGCGATTCATCCATGAACGACTCACCCTCACCGAGCTCGATTGTCCACGCATCATCGCGGTGCGAGACCTCATCGTCGACCAAGGCATGCTCGGAATCATCATGGAGCTTGCAACCGGGCCCACCCTTGGCACCAAGCTGACGACCGATGGGCCATTGACCCCAGCAACTGCTCTGGCAGTAGTGGTCCAAGTGGCCCAAGCCTTGGTCTATGCCCATGAGCGTGACGTAGTGCATCGCGACATCAAGCCCGACAATATCATCCTCACCACTGACTCGAATGCGGAGGATCCTGGGGTGAAGGTGGCGGACTTCGGTATTGCGAAGATCCTCGGTGGTTCCTCAACGACCACACACATGGTTGGTACAGCTCACTACATGGCGCCCGAGTTCATCTCGAACAACACGCTAAGTCCCAGCGTTGACGTGTATGCCTTGGGCGTGAGCCTGTATCAGACGTTAACGGGGCAGCTGCCGTTCGGTACGGAGCAGGACAATCCCTACGCCGTGGCCCAGCGTCATCTACAATCCATACCTGCGATGATCCCGGGTCTTGACAAACGGGTGTGGGATCTCATTTCCGGAATGCTCACCAAGAATCCGGCGCATCGACTCAGCGCAGCCGAAGTGGCCGATCAGGCATTCGGCCTCATCCCCGATGTCAAGAACGAACCGGCGCTCACCGTTCCGGAAGGAGCGTTGGCACCACATGCGATGACGATGCTACGTCAACCAACGTCGTTGAAAGCCTCTCCTGACGATGAACAGAGGCTCACTGTCAAGGACAACAATCCCCCAGATCCCATCGAGTTGGAGCAACTACGCACCCTTGACAGCCCGGCATCGGCCACCATTCTCAAGGCTGGCCCGGAACCAGACGTGGAGGTGTTGGGCGATTCTGTAGGTAAGGATACGGAGACCAAGAATTCTTGGTGGTCCAACCGTACCCATCGGATCATCATCTACGCAGCAGCAATCCTCGTTGCAGCGACCGTGGCCACCGTGTGTGTCATGCTCGCCGGGCGGCATCGGGGAGCACGACAGGAGTCATCGAAAAAAACTGTTGACGGACTCAGCGCATCTCTACCGATACAGACTTATCCGTCCGGTCTCAGCGTCGGCCGCTCGGTGGAGATCACCGGAGGCACGCTGAAGTACACCCTCACCTACGGCACCATCAAGCAACCACTCGGTGGAGATGTGCTCGAGGTGATCAAGTCAGGTGACAATTGTACGAACGTCACCTGGGATGATGCCGCCACGGTCGCTCCACACAGCCCAGCGCTCACATTGATCGACGCCAAGTGCGGATGGACGATCTCCCTCAAGACCTTGGCGCAACAGGATCCAGTGACCGTCACGGCAACGCTGTCCGCCAAGGATGTGACGATCAGCAACCAAGCAGACCTGCAGGCCTGGCTCCAGAGTCAAGCAAAGGCTACCGATGAAGTGCTCAACGATGACGCCACGAACTCAACGGCGTACAGCCTGCAGCGTCTTCAGGAGATGCGTGTCAAGGTACCCTCCCGCGTCAAGGAAGGCTCTGCCATCCCTGTGACGATTCTGGGCACTTGGCCGGATGGGGAGAACGAGCTCACCCCGATCTACACCACGCCGTCCAGTCCCAACCCGACAAGCATCCTCACCGACATCACAGGTGGCAAAGAGGAAGATCTCCGTCTCACTGACCGGTGCTCAGGAGCCGTGGCCATCACACCTGATGGCCATGACGTAAGCGCTCTACACCCAGCCACGTGCAGCCTTGGTGCGGAGATCGGCAACTACCAAGCGCAGGAGAGCCAGATCACCATCGTTGCCAAAGGGTCGTGAGTCTCTTGCCTGACATACTTCACGCATACGGTCAACTTGTGGTGGAGCAAGTCCCCTTTGTCGCCCCGTTCACATGTCGTGAGCAAAGGTCAGCTTTGTCCTGCGCGGCCATGGCTATTGTTGGGCACCAAAGATCAAGATCACCCGGCCACGCTCTTGGCCATGACAACCCCGTGCATTCCTTGGCCAAGGACATCCCATGACCTCTCTCACGACTCGTACCCTGACCGTCTCGGCATGCGCCTGTCTCGTGGCACTCACCGCGTGCAGCTCGTCCGAAACACCGCAGCAGACGTCCGCCCAGACAGCGGGCCCCTCCGTCAGTACTTCCGCCAGCAACCTCACACCGCTGACCTCGGTGTCACAGGTGAAGCTCCCCCTGCAGAAGTATCAGCCCACCCCGACCGAACTCACAACCATCTCCACGGCGACCGACATCCTGCGCGCCCAGTGTGCCGCCCGATTCAAGGCCAGCTACGCCCCCAATCCCGAGGAGCAGGACGAGAACACCACCACTGCCCTCGACATTGCGGGGCGGTACAAACCGTTCGACGAGAAACTCATCCGGGCCAAGGCAAGCCCCACCCCACAGGCCGCGAATGCCCCACGTCCAACGACCAGTACCCAGCCAACGACCACCGATGGCACACCGGACAACTGGGACCCCTCCCCCCGGGACTACGCCGTGCTCACCGGCCAGAATCTCGACGGCACCGCCCTGGACCACAACTCCATCAAGGACGACCAGGGCAAGCCACTGCCCAAGGGTGGGTGCACCGCGGAGAGTCTGGCCAGACTCTCCGTCACTGGCGGCACAGCACCTCACCAGCAACTCGGCGACCTCGTCGCCAAGGGGATGGACGACTCCCTCGACCAGGTGGAGCACGACTCCCGGCTCGCCCCGCTCAAGCAGAACTGGGTGCAGTGCATGAAGGACGCCGGTCATCCGGTACCGAACTGGAGCGAACCGCCGAAGACCCCCTCCGAACTCACCAAGGACGGCTCCGACCTCAGCGTGGACCATCAACTCGCCGCCATGACGTGCGCCCGCAAGGACAACATCCCTGCCCTTCAGTACTCTCTGGACACCGAGTACCAGAAGTCCTGGATCGGCAGGAACAAGAACGAACTCGAGAGCCTGCACTCGGATTTCCAGCAGGAAATGGCCAAGGCCACGAAAGTGGTGAAGCGATGAGTGTTGAGCCGCGGTGTTTTTCTCCGGATGTGCAGGGATCGTCGGGGCAG
>OKLR01000154.1_pt1 | contig 18038 bp, 18 predicted proteins | sample 1614281 | NCBI WGS metagenome assembly OKLR01 (sample SAMN04436920, study PRJEB24849) | human gut metagenome | biome: human gut; feature: NICU; material: stool | host: Homo sapiens | place: USA: Saint Louis, MO | collected 2012-05-13 | reverse complement strand
TAAAGCGAATTGGTGTTGAGTGCACAGGTACCTATGGTTCCGGTTTGCTTCGTTATTTTCAGAACGCCGGGTTAGAAGTTCTTGAGGTGACTGCTCCAGACCGGATGGAGCGACGCAAACGGGGTAAAAGTGACACAATTGATGCTGAATGTGCCGCTCATGCAGCATTCTCAGGCATCAGGACAGTTACTCCCAAAACGCGTGATGGCATGATTGAGTCCCTGCGGGTATTAAAAACTTGCCGAAAAACAGCAATATCAGCCCGCAGAGTCGCTCTCCAGATTATCCATTCAAATATTATCTCTGCCCCGGATGAATTACGTGAACAGCTCAGAAATATGACGCGCATGCAGCTCATCAGGACCCTGGGTTCCTGGAGACCTGATGCCAGTGAATACCGCAATGTAACCAACGTTTATCGCATTTCATTAAAGTCCCTTGCCCGACGCTATCTCGAGTTACATGACGAAATCGCTGATCTGGATGTCATGATTGCGGCAATTGTCGACGAGTTGGCACCTGAGCTGATTAAACGTAATGCTATCGGATACGAAAGCGCTTCACAGTTGCTGATCACTGCCGGAGACAATCCTCAACGGTTAAGATCAGAATCAGGATTTGCGGCACTGTGTGGTGTCAGCCCGGTCCCCGTTTCTTCTGGAAAAACGAACCGTTACCGACTTAATCGTGGTGGAGATCGTGCTGCAAATAGTGCACTTCACATCATCGCCATCGGACGCTTACGAACTGACGCAAAAACAAAGGAATATGTCGCCAGGCGTGTAGCCGAAGGACATACAAAAATGGAAGCGATACGCTGTCTAAAGCGATATATCTCCCGCGAAGTTTACACGTTACTGCGCAATCAAAACAGGCGGATCAACAGTATCCCGATAACAGCTTGACTCTTAGAAGGGCGTCCAGGGCAGCCAGTACGGCAGTGACGACTGGCAGCGCTTCTACCGGGCCAATAACCTGGCGCCGAGCATGAGCCGGCGTGGCAACTGCTGGGATAATGCGGTGGCCGAATCGTTCTTCAGTTCGCTGAAAAAAGAACGGATCAGAAAACGCATATATAAAACAGGGATCTGGCCCGGGCGGATCTTCGATTACATTGAAGTCTTCTATAACCGGTCCCGGCGCCACAGCCACCTCGGCGGCGTCAGTCCGGAGGCCTTCGAACAGGCCTCGTCGTGAGGACAGGATTTGTCTACAGGCGTGGGGTCAGTCCAAACTATAGGGCAGGATCGTCTACCGGGGCGGGGTCAGTCCATCAACGGCTCGGAAGTGTCTAGATTATCCGTGGCTATTCACCGGGGCAAACAGGCCGATCAGGAACGACATAAGAAAGTTCTGTATTACCGACAGGTCAAGAAACTGAGCATAAGAGAAACTGCTGAAGCCACCAGTTACAGTACATCTCAGGTCTGCAGGGTTCAGGCCCTGTTCAGGCCTGAAAATTAAGCACATTTTCTGAGGCTGGAAATCAACTCATGCTGACAGCCTGAGCCTGTTGGCATGGTAAGCAATGTGCTCACCAATAAAGCTGGAAATGAAATAATAGCTGTGGTCGTATCCAGTATGATATCGGAACGACGCATTGAGGTTCATCTCATTGCATACTCTCTCAAGGATTTTGGTGCGCAGTTGCTCTTCATAAAAGGCGTCACTCAGCCCCTGATCAATGAAGATTTCTGGTAATTTTTCACCCTGTAAAATGAGGCTGACTGGATCGTAGGCTTCCCACGTTTTTCTGTTTTCACCCAGGTAAGCGCTAAATGCCTGTTGCCCCCATGGCACCTGAGAAGGCGATACTATCGGGGAAAATGCTGATACGCTCACATATTCACCAGGATTTCGCAGAGCCAGCACCAGAGCACCCAGCCCTCCCATAGAATGACCGGATATAGATTTTCTTGCCGTTGCAGGAAAATGATTCATGACGACATCCGGAAGCTCTCTGAGAATATAGTCATACATCCTGTAATGAACATTCCACGGCTGTTCCGTCGCGTTCAGATAAAAACCGGCCCCCTGGCCAAGATCGTAACTGTCGGCATCCGGGACATTATTACCCCGGGGACTGGTATCCGGGACAACAACGATGACGTTATGCCGGGCTGCATAATGCTGCATACCTGATTTGGTGATGAAATTCTGCTCAGTACAGGTCAGGCCCGACAACCAGTATAGTACCGGCAGTTTTTCTGTTACTGCTTTGGGAGGAAGATACACACCGAAATTCATTTCACAATTAAGGGATTGTGAATAATGCCGGTACACGTTTTGCCAGCCGCCAGAGCTGGCATGCTGCTCAATGAGTTCCATCAGCCGTTATCTCATGGTTATTTCCCCTGACCGAAGCCAGGGGAAGTATCTTTAAATCCGGACGTCAGATAAACGTATACGCCGTGATTTTGTTACCCGCCGGATCCCGCAGGTAGGCAGCATAGGCCCCGGGAAGGTGACCACGCGGGCCAGGTTGACCTTCATCAGCTCCACCGGCGGCAAGGCCGGCAGCATGGAAAGCATCAACCTCTTCCGGGGTGGCAGCAGCGAAGCCGACAGTCACCCCGTTAGCGGAAGGTGCTTCACCGTTGCCCGGACGGGCAATGATAAATGCCGGCTTTTCGCGGCCATAGAGTACCCAGCCGTTGCCAAACGGGCCGAGGTTATTGATACCAAGCGTGCCCAGGACGACATCGTAAAATGCGGAGGATTTCTCGACATCGGCTGCGCCAATGAACACATGAGAAAAGATGCCGTCACCAGAAATTACCGGAGTTGTCATTTTCCACTTCCTTCAGTTTGAGTTGATTAAAATTCTGATGGGATCAGTAATGAATCACTGTCCGGATAGATTTGCCTTCATGCATAAGCTCGAAGGCGTCATTGATTTCATCCAGTGTCATCGTATGGGTTACAAATGGCTCAAGGTCAATATCCCCCTTCATGGCATCCTCGACCATACCGGGGAGCTGAGTGCGGCCTTTTACTCCGCCAAACGCGGAACCTTTCCATACGCGCCCGGTGACCAGCTGGAAAGGACGGGTGGAAATCTCCTGTCCGGCCCCTGCGACACCAATGACAACGGACTGCCCCCACCCACGGTGAGCACTTTCCAGCGCTGCACGCATGACGTTAACGTTACCGATACATTCAAAGGTATGGTCAATACCCCACTTGTTGATATCCAGCAGAACATCTTTAATCGGTTTGTCATAATCATTCGGGTTAATGCAGTCAGTGGCCCCGAACTGACGGGCCAGGTCAAATTTTGTCGGATTAGTATCGATAGCGATAATACGTCCCGCTTTTGCCTGACGGGCCCCCTGTACCGCAGCCAGACCAATTGCCCCCAGACCAAAAATGGCAACTGAATCGCCCGGCTGCACTTTAGCCGTGTTATGGACGGCGCCAATACCGGTAGTCACGCCACAACCCAACAGGCAGACGTGTTCATGGTTCGCCTCCGGGTTAATTTTTGCCAGAGAAACCTCGGCCACAACGGTGTATTCACTGAATGTGGAACATCCCATGTAGTGGTAAAGAGGCTGACCGTTGTATGAAAAGCGAGTGGTCCCGTCAGGCATCAGTCCTTTGCCCTGAGTCTCGCGAACCGATACACAGAGGTTCGTTTTACCGGACTGGCAGAATTCACACTCCCCGCATTCAGCGGTGTAGAGCGGAATAACATGGTCACCCGGCTTCACACTGGTGACGCCTTCACCAACTTCAACGACGATACCGGCTCCCTCGTGGCCGAGAACCACCGGGAAAACGCCCTCAGGGTCATTCCCTGAGAGGGTAAAGGCATCGGTATGGCAGACACCTGTGTGGGTGTTTTTAATCAGCACCTCGCCTTTTTTAGGCGGAGCAACATCAATTTCAACAATCTCCAGGGGCTTCCCTGGTGCAAATGCAACAGCGGCACGTGATTTCATACGTAATATATCCTCAATGTAATAATGGCCTCACCTATTTAAGATAGGCACGAACCAGCTCAATCGTATCGTCAACTGATTTACTGACTTCATGACTGTAGCTGTCATTCTGGTCAAAGGTTTCCCGTATGTGGCTCTCCAGCACCTCTGCCATCAGTCCGTTAGCGGCGCCCCGGACGGCGGCGATTTGCTGGAGAACGGAACGGCATTCAGCGCCACTTTCAAGTGCTCTTTCCAGAGCATCAATCTGACCCCGGATACGGCGAACCCGGGTTAGGACCTTTTTTTTCTCTTCAGGAGTACTGGGCATTGCTTACCTCACTGCTCTGTATTTCTTATACTATAGGGGAGTATTACATTAAGATCAACACATACCCCACTATAGTATAATAAATATATCAGAGCACCGGTAATGACTCCAACTTACTGATAGTGTTTTATGTTCAGATAATGCCCGATGACTTTGTCATGCAGCTCCACCGATTTTGAGAACGACAGTGACTTCCTGCCCAGCCTTGCCAGATGCTGCCTCAGATTCAGGTTATGCCGCTCAATGCGCTGCGTATATCGCTTGCTGATAACGTGCAGTTCTCCCTTCAGGCGTGATTCATAAAGCGGCCAGCCATCCGTCATCCATACCACGACCTCAAAGGCCGACAGCAGGCCCAGAAGACGCTCCAGCGTGACCAACGTGCGTTCACCGAATACGTGCGCCACAACCGTCCTCCGTATCCTGTCATACGCGTAAAACAACCAGCGCTGGCGTGATTTAGCGCCGACGTAACCCCACTGTTCGTCCATTTCCGCGCAAACAATAACGTCACTGCCCGGTTGTATGCGTGAGTTTACCGACTGCGGCCTGAGTTTTTTAAGTGTCGTAAAATCGTGTTGAGGCCAACGCCCATAATGCGTGCACTGGCGCGACATCCGACGCCATTCATGGCCATATCAATAATTTTCTGGTGTGTACCGGGCTGAGAGGCGATGTAAGTGAACTGTAGCTGCCATGTTTTACGGCAGTGAGAGCAGAGATAGCGCTGATGTCCGGCAGTACTTTTACCGTTACGCACCACGCCTTCAGTAGCTGAACAGGAGGGACAGCTGATAGAAACAGAAGCCACTGGAGCACCTCAAAAACACCATCATACACTAAATCAGTAAGTTGGCACCCTTACCCTGTATAGGTACTCTCTGTTTTTCGTGGCCTGCCTCGCCCACGAATTTCGCCAGTCATGACTTTGCTCCTGCATTTTATTAACGGAAAAGAATAAGTGATTTTGCGCGGAGGCTTCAATCAGTTTATCCCCGGCGGTGACGAGGTGGCCACCTATGCCGACTGGACAGGGGACTGACTATTGCCATAACGCCATCGCAGGTTGCTTCAGTAAACCTGCTAATCCCGTACAATGGCGAATTCGCTATATCCGCTTCTCGCACTTAGCTGCCATAAATCGGCCAGGCAATCACAGGTCATTTCTGTCTCGCAAAGAAGGTGCCGTTTCTGCTTTGCGTTGACACCCCTAAATATTAGAATTAAAAGGAGAGAGTTACTGGAAAAAGGCAGCGGAGGCAGTGACAATCGTGGCTTGAAGCCACTACTCGATGGATGCGGACATGTAGTTGGCGTCATTCGACAAAACTAGCAAACTTCTAATAGTCACCATTTCTCCCGTCTGGCGGGAGTGCTGTCAAATGCCCCCCTCATCTCTGTGTGGGAAATGAAGGGTGAAGGGGAAATAGATGACAGCGTTATTTCTACGCCCAGAATACTGAATACCTTGTACAGACGATCAATACTGGCGCTAGCAGGGTTTGCTTCCAGGCGGGCATAGGTTTGCTGCGTTACGCCAAGCCTCTCAGACACATCTTTTTGCGTGAAGCCCTTGATTTTGCGAAACCCGATTAGCACAGGTCTGAGCTGGTTCAGCGTTTTTATCGGGAACTGATTATTCATAAGTGACCTGCCTCGCAGACTGAGTAGGGAGTACCGCCCTGTAATACAGCAGGTAAGGTGTATTTTGTGTTATACAGACTATAGGCTGTAAAACCTTTATTGAAAAGATGCTGATGTTCCAGGGGCATGCCGAGCATGGACGATTTTCTGCGGGGCGGTATTTCGCTACGGGGGAGATTGCGTTCGGGCAATGTACCGGTGTAAAAAACGTCAATTTTTCAAAACCGCTGTTATCGGGATAAGCTGAAAACTCCGAAGGCAGACACAGCCACGAATAATGTCAGACTTAAGCTCTGTAGCTGTCTTCTTTTGCCTGTAAATAACGTCTAGTTTGACTCTGATGAAGGCTGTACCAGGCAGAGAACATGTCACTCTCGGGGCCGGATGATAAAATGTGTTCAACTGGCTGGGCAGGGTAATAGCGAAGAACGTTCTCTGAAATTCGATTCAGCTCAGCGTAACGTGCGCTGTAGGTATGTATAATCCATTGCATCAATTTTGCATCCGTATTATTCGCAGATTACACACAAGAAGCTTAACAATGGCTGAAAGAGTGAGCAGGGATATGTAACAAAAACAAGGGCTTCAAGATGAACTGGATAAAACCGGAGCAGAGCAAGCCCTGTTCCGGTTTGTCAGGCTTTGGAATTTCTTCCAGGCCCCTGCAGCTAGTCACAACAAACACATTAATGTTTTCATTGCTTCAATTCAATATTATTGTGTGAAAGGGATTCCATCGAAATCGGCTTATGCATGCTTAAAACTAAACTGCCCCGGCTGCAGTCATTTGGTTGCTGTGGGCTCTGTACTGTGTCTAATAGTGAAAGAATCTTACGTTATAACGAAGGAAATTGCTGAATGACTCTACGATTGCAGACGGAATCACCCGCTGACCAGGATATGTTTAGAGGCAGCAGTCATGAAAAAGTTGCAGAGAATGTGGCTCAGATCATCAGGACACCTGATGTCAATATTATTGGTCTGGAAGGTGAGCTGGGTTCAGGTAAGTCAACAATATTGAAGTTCCTGCAGAAAAAGCTTAAAGATGATTTTACGTTCATTAACTTTGATGCAGAACGTTACCATCATGGCTCAACTAAAAAAGCGCTTATCGATGTCATCCACCACGGGGTCAGCCTACAATGTCCGGGCTCCCGGGATGTGTTGGATAAGTATAAAAATCTGGCTCTGGGTAACATCGTTGAATACGACAAGAGGGTCAGCAGCAGGCTAAGCTGGTTGACCGTCGTTTTTATTTTACTGTCATTGCTTTCCGTGCAGATGCTTCGTTATGTGCTAACAGACCTTAATCAATATTTTACTAACAAGGAGTCATTATTAGGGTGGCTTTTTTATGTTGAGGTGGCCGCGTTTCTTTCTCCTGCCATTATGGTCGCAGGACTGGCATGCCTGCAGAACATGGAATGGTACAGAAAGAAAGGGTATTCGAGTATTGGTGATTTGTTCAAACGCAACAGTACTGACAGGATTGAAGAGACTTGGCTAGTTAATAAGGAGGTCGGAGCTATTGAGCTGGCTGAAGCTCTGCAGGGATTTACCTCCAAAGAGGTCATTTCCCATGGAGATCGCTTCATCCTTATCATTGATAATCTGGACCGAATCAGTGCAGACAAAGTGAAAGAGCTCTGGAGTGATATGGAGCTTATTGCCGGAGCCACTCATGAACACTTCAGGATAGTGGTGCCCTATTCGGCAAGACAGGTTTCAGCCTCACTTTCTGTGGCGGGTTTCAGCGGGCGTGAGTTTATTGCAAAGCGGATTCCTGTAAGTTTTCAGGTTCCTCCTCTTATTTCGGCAGGATGGCAGGAAGCGTTAAGGCAGTACTGGAAAGAAACAGTAAATGAGGATGCAGGGATAGCGTGCCGGGAAGCAACGGTGTTGCTTGAGCGCTGGAAACCCTCTGAGTATCCTCGTATCACACCGCGATTAATGAAGAAGTTTGTTAATGATATTCATATTCTGAACCTTACCGTTCCTGCAACAGAAGATCATCGCCATATTCTTATTGCTCTCTACTTACTGGTGGTCAGATACGGGGAGCGAGATATTAAAGTATTACTTCGCGATCCCAAAGCTAGTCAGACCGAACCCGGTATTGCTCCGGATGATTTTGACGAGATGCTCTCGCTAACTTATCAACAAATATCCCGAATTTTTAATAACGATACAGAAAGATGGAGCGAATTTCTGATGAGCATCCACTATCAGTCCACGGTGGAGCTTGCCAGGAGCGAGTTGCTTGATACGCCTCTTAAAGACGCGATTGGTGCTATAAATATCCCACGGCTTGAAGAACTGACGGCCTTGTGGGGTTTCGCTGAAGCATGGCAGCGAGTGGCACCACATATTCAGATGCGAGACTGGCTGGTTTCTTATAGCCGGATGGATGAGAAGTGTCAGGCTCTCGCCGAACCGCAACTCAAAGTCGCAGTGCAAATGCTGAATCAGAGTTATGCTGTTTCACTCAGAGAAAAGAATGATGAAGGTTTCGTATTGAGTCTGCAGAAACTGATGGCTGACGGGCGGATAAGCCTAGAGCCTTTCGTCGAAAGGCAAATATCGTTTATTGTGAGTAAACTTGATGAAATTCAGGATTCAGAAAAATTGGAGGCTGAATCCACGAAGACGTTGCTGCAGGAAGCTGATTCATACTCTGTTCTGGCCGGTGAATCACTACTGAATAAAATGGAGAATTTTGTAGATGGCGTATTTTATGTGGAATACCTTGTCAATAATGAAGAGACCTTGTCAAACCTGAAAATTGGCACACTAGATATCGGAAATCACGGTCGGGAGGAGATGTTACGCTATGGAGCTGAGCAACCTCAGATAGACCTTTTTAATCCGGGAATTATCCGGCATATCAATATTGCATCGAAGGCGGTACAGAACGTAATTGGAAAGAATGATGGTACAGGTGGGGCTCAGGTTAGCTCTGCAATAATGACGCTTAAAAATCGTCAGGTTGTTGAGGACGTTATCCATTTCAGAAAAATTGTTCTGAGCCCGGACTGGAATAATAATGTTTTAAATCAATATTATCTTAATAATACGGCGACGAGGAATCTCTTCCCTGCGGAATTTGCTGCACAGGCTGTTGCTCACATGGTGCTCCATGGTAACTATGCCGGTATCGAGTCGTACAGTGAACATATTGGTGAGGAACGGTTTGACCTGGCTTTGGCTGCATATCTTCGTTATCTACGTACTGCCGAGAGTATCTTTATAGCACTTAAGGATAAAAATGTTCTGCCGTACATCAAAAATGCTGTTGGCAGGATTGTTGATTTAGGTCTTCTGGTGAATATACCTGTCCTGAGCTTTGTTAAAGGTCAGTATGACGTCATCAAAGAAGCTACAAATGCAACCTCTCTTTTAATATTTGTGCGAGAGCGTCAAAAAGCACTGTCAGAGAAAATAATTGAGTCTGATGTGAATGCTATGGGTCCAGTATTTCTCCATGACGTATATCAGTCAGGTGAGCAGTTTGATATTTTGAAGAAAAAGCTGAACGCCCTGGCATGTGGAGTATTTAGTTCTTCTGAAAGGCTTATTGAGTGTTTTACGGTTCTTCCTGTGAACATGCGCTTTATCCTTGAACAAATGCAACTTCAGGGGCAGCATATCCGGATGGAAGGTAGTGTGGGTATCTTTGCATCATGGTTCCGTGATGCAGAGCCAGACGTTGTCACAAATGCCGAGAACATTCATTTTCTGTGGTCTTGCCTCGACGATACCCAGAGAGAGACTGTACTTGATGAGTTGCACGATGTCTTACTTGAAAGACATATTCGTATTGACAGCCGTATTGCGATTATTACCCGTTTTCATAATGAGTTGTCGTTTATTGAACCTGAGAAGGCCGTTGAACGCAGGGCTATTGCGGCGCTGTTTAGCGCTTCTGTTGATAATGTATTATTGTCTCAATGGCTTGACCGTCAGACGTTTTCATTTTCATCATGGTCTCCGGAGGACGCCCGTACGGCAACGAGTTGTATAATGAATAACTCGGAGATTTTTCCTCTCATCTGCAGGAATTCACAGTATATTAAAAACAGAATGTTACCAGAGAAAGCGGACGTTACAGAAGATAGTGATACGTTTCCGGACTGAGTTCGTTCTTTAAATCCTATACCTGAAGACCACAGCGGTGGTCTTTGGGAGTTTTTTTATTGCCTGATATACATTAAGCATGTTATATCTTGCTAAGAAATAATCATTCAGGGATTAATCATAACTACTGAAGTTATGTTGTGTTCTTTTCTTTTAAAAATAAATTATTCAGATTTATTTTCTATTGATTTAATGAGGTAGGGAATGACAGAAAGTGCTTTGCTTTTGCGAGAGGCATTTAATGAATCGGTTAACTATATGACATGGTCTTTTTATTCACTGATAACTGCTTACGTTTCGATGGCTTTTTATGATAGAGTTGAGGTTAAGACCCGAATAAATAATTATCTGAATAAGTTACTTTTCGTGATTGCTATGTCCGTTTTTATCCCAAATATGTACTTTGTTTCAATGGTGTTCAGTCAGAAGTTAGGCACCGCAGCTGGCGTTGCGTCATTCATTATTGGGCTACTTTTCATGATGTTAAACTCGGCACCTGTAATTACTGGTATCGTACAGCAGCGCAAAGATTGAGTTTTATGAGTATAGTCAGTTGGGTTTTCATCTGTTTTATCAGACTTAGAAAAATGAAATCTTTCAATTCATTGATTTTAAACGCAAAAAAATTTCTAAATGATCAGAATTATAGGGTGCTCGCTCTGCTCCATTACCGAGCACGAAGGGCGCATTATTCAGAGCCGCTCTGAAGATTCAATCATCAATGAGATCGAAGCCATTCGCGACTCCGTGCCGGGCTTTACCGGCGTGATTTCCGATCTTGGCGGCCCAACCGCCAACATGTATATGCTGCGCTGCAAATCACCGCGCGCGGAACAGACCTGTCGTCGCCTCTCCTGCGTCTATCCGAGCATTTGTGAGCACATGGACACCAACCACGAGCCGACGATCAACCTCTACCGCCGCGCGCGCGATCTGAAAGGCATCAAGAAGATCCTCATCGCGTCCGGGGTGCGTTATGACATCGCCGTGGAAGATCCGCGCTACATCAAAGAGCTGGCGACGCACCACGTGGGTGGCTATCTCAAGATTGCGCCGGAGCACACCGAAGAAGGCCCGCTGTCGAAGATGATGAAGCCGGGCATGGGCAGCTACGATCGTTTTAAACAGCTGTTCGACACCTACTCGAAGCAGGCGGGCAAAGAGCAGTATCTGATCCCGTACTTCATCTCCGCCCACCCAGGCACGCGTGATGAGGACATGGTGAACCTGGCGCTGTGGCTGAAGCAGCGCCGCTTCCGCCTGGATCAGGTGCAGAACTTCTATCCGTCACCGCTCGCCAACTCGACGACCATGTACTACACCGGCAAGAACCCGCTGAGTAAGATTGGTTATAAGAGTGAAGACGTGGTGGTGCCGAAAGGGGATAAACAGCGTCGTCTGCACAAAGCGCTGCTGCGCTACCACGATCCGGCCAACTGGCCGCTGATCCGCCAGGCGCTGGAAGAGATGGGCAAAAAGCACCTGATCGGCTCGCGCCGCGACTGTCTGGTACCGGCCCCGACGCTGGAGGAGATGCGCGAAGCGCGTCGCCAGAATCGCAATACGCGCCCGGCGCTGACCAAGCACACGCCGATTGTGCATCAGCGTTCGAACGGTGGAGCGGGAACGAAGAAGACCGTAAAACGTAAGATCGGTTAAACCTGTAACAAAGCCCGGTGGCGCTAGCGCTTACCGGGCCTACTGGCCAGCGCGTAGGCCGGGTAAGGCGCAGCCGCCACCCGGCTTTTTTACGCGACTATCCGCCAAACTGATCCGGGTCTGGCCCAAGCCGCTTGCCCTTATCCAGCTTCGCAATTTCCCCCAGCTCATCTTTGTCCAGACGGAAATCCCAGACGTCGAAGTTCTCGGCGATGCGCGATGGCGTGACCGATTTCGGGATCACCACCAGGCCGTTGTCCAGATGCCAGCGAATGACGATCTGCGCCGGGGTTTTGCCGTATTTATCCGCCAGGTCGCGGATAATTTTCTGATCGAATACCCCTTCACCGCCCTGAGCCAGCGGGCTCCAGGATTCGGTCTGAATCTTATGCGTGGCGTTCCAGGCGTGAAGCTGGCGCTGCTGCAACAGCGGGTGCAGCTCGATCTGGTTAATCACAGGCGCGACGCCCGTCTCGTCAATCAGCCGCTGCAGGTGATGAACCTGGAAGTTACAGACGCCGATGCTTTTCACCAGCCCCTCTTTTTGCAGTTCAATCATCCCTTTCCAGGCATCAACGTAATGGTCGATGGCCGGAACCGGCCAGTGCATGAGATACAGGTCGACGAAATCGAGCTGGAGCTTCTCCAGACTCTCCTGCAGGGCTTCGCGGGGACGTTTTTGATCGTCATTCCACAGTTTCGTGGTGATGAATAACTCATCGCGGGGGACACCGGCGCTGGCCAGTGCGGTCCCCACGCCGTCCTCGTTTTTGTACGCGGCGGCGGTGTCAATCGACCGGTAGCCGACTTCCAGGGCTTTATGAATGGCGGAGACGACCTCGTCGTTACCGGCTTTCCATACACCTAGCCCCAGCTGGGGCATCACGTTGCCGTCCTGCAGCTTGATTACGGTTTGGTTTGCCATTTTTCCTCCTTCAGGTGCGCATCGCCGGAGGGAGACTCCGGCGATGGGGTGTGCATTAAGTCTGGACGAAATGTCAAAAAACGAAAGTCGGGGGGACAAAAACGCTTAGCGTGCCGCCTCGTAAATACGGCGGCTGACGTCCAGGGTGATGTCGCCGTGCTCGCCCAGATGGGTCATGCCATGCTCTTCGAGTTTCGCCAGCAGGGCTGGGATGGAGCTACCGTCCAGGCCGTAGCCAGACAGACGCGTTGGCACGCCCAGACCTTCAAAGAAGCTGCGGGTCGCTTCGATGGCGGCATCAATACGCGCATCGTCAGAACCCTCGGTGATGTTCCACACGCGCTCAGCGTACTGCAGCAGTTTGGCGCGTTTGGTATCACGTTTTTCATTCCACAGCGCAGGCAGCACAACGGCCAGCGTCTGCGCATGATCCAGACCGTGCATCGCCGTCAGTTCGTGGCCCAGCATGTGGGTCGCCCAGTCCTGCGGCACGCCAGCACCGATCAGGCCATTCAGCGCCTGGGTGGCGGCCCACATCACGTTGGCGCGAACGTCATAGTTTTCCGGCTCTTTCAGCGCTTTCGGACCTTCTTCAATCAGCGTCAGCAGAATGCCTTCCGCAAAACGATCCTGGATTTTGGCATTCACCGGATACGTGACGTACTGCTCAACGGTATGAACAAAGGCATCGACCACGCCGTTCGCGACCTGACGCGCAGGCAGGGTGTAGGTGTAGACCGGATCCAGAATGGCGAAGACAGGCTGAACGTGTTCGTTCATGAAGGCCTGCTTATCACCGGTAGTTTTACGGGAGATGACTGCGCCCTTGTTGGATTCAGAACCCGTCGCTGGCAGGGTCAGCACGGAGCCCATCGGGATGGCGCTTTTGATGTCGCTGCCGCGGGTTTCCAGAATGTGCCACGGATCGATGCCGTCAGCATAGTGCGCTGCCGCCGCGATGAATTTGGTGCCGTCCAGCACGGAGCCGCCGCCGACCGCCAGCAGGAAGGTGATGTTTTCTTCGCGGGCGATTTTCACCGCGTTCATCAGCGTTTCGTAGGACGGGTTTGGCTCAATGCCGCCGAACTCACGCACGTCCAGACCGTCCAGCGCGCTGTAAACCTGATCCAGCACGCCGGTTTTTTTCACGCTGCCGCCACCGTAGGTGATCAGCACGCGGGCGTCAGCAGGGATCTGTGCGCGCAGGTCAGCGATAGCGTCTTTACCAAACAGAATGCGGGTTGGGGTGTGAAGATTAAAGTTGTTCATTGCTCGTTCCCTTTAGTGGGTGAAAAACCGTGGTGCGCAGAGGGCGACCTGATGCTGCTCATTGTGGCCGTCCGGGGCTACGCCCTCAATGCACATTCCTGCCGATGTCTTGCCCATTTCTACAGAGCGCTGGAGAAAGCGCGGAAAACAACGCACACTGTCAACGTCGAAAACCGCACCCGGAGTAACGCAAGATGAACCGTGAGGCTATCTGCCAGCAGCTCACTGCGCAGATTAAGAGATTGATAGATAATGAAAATCGTGCCAGCGATCTGCTGCCGGACATTCGCCTGCTCTACGGCACGCAGCCCGGAACGCGCACGCCGGTCATGTACCAGCCGGGCATCGTTTTTCTCTTTTCAGGCCATAAAATTGGCTATATCAACGAGCGCGTGTTCCGCTACGACACCAATGAATATCTGCTGCTGACAGTACCTTTACCCTTCGAATGTGAAACCTTCGCGACAGAGGCGGTTCCGCTGGCGGGGATCCGCGTCAATGTTGATATCCTCCAGCTGCAGGAGCTGCTGATGGAGATTGGCGAAGACGAACTCTTCCAGCCTTCGATGGCCTCAAGCGGGATCAACTCGGCAACGCTGTCGGAAGAGATCCTCTGCGCCATTGAGCGTCTGCTGGACGTCATGGAGAGGCCGCTGGACGCGCGCATACTGGGCAAGCAGATTATCCGAGAAATTCTGTACCACGTGCTGCTGGGCCCGGGCGGCGGCGCGTTACTTGCCCTGGTGAGCCGACAGACCCACTTCAGCCTGATAAGCCGCGTGCTCAAGCGTATCGAAAGCCAGTACACCGAAAACCTCAGCGTCGACCAGCTGGCGGCGGAAGCCAATATGAGCGTCTCGGCGTTTCACCATAACTTTAAATCGGTGACCAGCACTTCGCCGCTGCAGTACCTCAAAACCTACCGGCTGCATAAGGCGCGGATGCTGATGATCCACGACGGCATGAAGGCCAGCGCGGCGGCGATGCGGGTGGGCTATGAAAGTGCGTCGCAGTTCAGTCGGGAGTTTAAGCGCTATTTCGGCGTCACGCCGGGAGAGGATGCGTCACGTATAAGAACGATGCAGGGAGCCTGACGAAAAACGTAGGCCGGGTAAGCGATAGCGCCACCCGGCTTTGTTGAATTATGCGCTGCAGTACTTCTTCTTAATCACTACCGCGATGGTTCCCACCAGACCCGCCACCAGCAGGAACATCGGCAGCACCATCAGGAAGGTCATCACCTGATCTTCGTGGTGTTTCACGAAGGGGATCATATTCAGCGCATAGCCGAATGTCGTCACCACGCCAACCCAAAGCAGGGCGCTCAGCCAGTTGAAGAACTGGAATCGGCGGTTCGACAAACCGGAAATGCCCGCCATCGTCGGCAGAAGGGTGCGAACGAACGCCAGAAAACGTCCGGCCAGCAGCGCAAGCAGGCCGTGTCGGTCAAACATGCAGGTTGCACGCTGATGGTATTTATGGGGTAACTGCGCCAGCCAGCTTTTGACCACGCGCGTGTTGCCGAGCCAGCGGCCCTGCAGATAGCTCAGCCAGCAGCCCAGGCTGGCTGCGGAAGTGAGGATAACCATCGTGGGCGTAAAGTCCATGACGCCTTTGCCGATCAACGCCCCGGCAAGCAAAAGCAGACTGTCACCAGGTAAAAACGAGGCTGGCAGTAATCCATTTTCCAGAAACAGCGTTGCGAACATCACGAAATAGACGACGCCTATGACGTGAGGATCCGCCAGGGCGGCAAAATCATGTTGCCAGAGCGCCGCGATAATATCTTGAATAACAGCCATGGACTTTCCTGTGGAACAGCAGATATAGCGCTATTGTACTCCCTAATTCGCCCGTCGGGTTTGATCCCGGGCGCAACTCATGCAGACTTTTCTGCTTGCGGTGTCCACAAAAGCGTCCAGAGAGTACATTTTCAGCCAGCACTCTACACGATACGCTCGAACCCTGCTGCTAAATCCGCAATCAGATCGTCAACATTTTCTAAACCGATATGCAGTCGTATTAGGGTACCGCTGAAGTCCACTTCACCACCTGGGCGCAGGGCCGCGATCTGCTCCGGCTGGTTAGCCAGGATCAGGGATTCAAAACCGCCCCAGGAGTAGGCCATGCTGAAGAGGCTAAAATTATCCAGATAGCTTGCCAGCTCGTCATTATTCAGCCGTTTTTTCAGCACAAACGAGAACAAACCGCTGCTGCCCGTAAAGTCACGTTGCCAGAATTCATGCCCCTTACTGCCCGGCAGCGCCGGATGGTTTACGCGCTCAACCTGCGGATGCTGCGCCAGCCATTCGGCCACCTTCAGGCTGCTTTCGTGGTGCTGACGCAGGCGAACGCCCAGCGTGCGGAGTCCGCGGCTGGTCATGTACGCCGTGTCGGGATCCACCATCTGGCCCATCAGATAGGCGTTTTCACGCAGCTGATCCCAGCAGCGCGCGTTGGAAACCGCAGTACCAATCATGCCGTCAGAGTGACCAATCAGGTATTTCGTCGCCGCCTGGATGGAAATATCAATGTCGAATTCCAGCGCTTTGAACAGCACGCCTGCCGCCCAGGTGTTGTCGATCATAATGATCGCCTCTGGCGCTTTGCTGCGCACGGCCTTGACGATAGCCGGCACGTCGTGAACTTCCATGGTGAGTGACCCCGGCGATTCCAGGAACACAATGCGCGTGTTTGGCTGAATAAGTTCGGCAATGCCTTCACCAATCAGCGGGTCGAACCAGCCGGTCGTCACGCCGAGCTTGCTGAGGATTTTGGTACAGAAGTCCTGGCTGGGTTCATAGGCGGTGTTGGTCATCAGGATATGGTCGCCCTGTTCCACAAACGCCAGAATGGTGTTGGCGACCGCCGCCGCGCCGCACGGGAACAGCGCGCAGCCTGCGCCGCCTTCCAGTTCGCACATCGCTTCCTGCAGAGAAAAGTGGGTTAGCGTGCCGCGACGGCCATAAAACAGCCCGCCTTTTGCGCGGTTGCGCGTGGCGTTTTTTTTCTCCTCTACGGTGTCAAACACCAGCGAGGAGGCGCGTTGAATCACGCTGTTGACCGATCCCTGAGTATATTTTTTGCTGCGTCCTGCCTGTACCAGCGTGGTATCAAGATGCTTCGTTGTCATGTTCGCTAACCCTGTTTTTATACGTCTGGACGTCCAGACTACCACGATTGGAAAAAACTGCACCCGCAGGCTTATCGAATAAGCAGAAAATATTAGCAAAAAAGCGCATAAGAAATTTTTACTGCGTAAGCGCAAGGAAAGTGAACGAAAATTGCGGCACTATGCAAATACTAATGAGAACTACTATCAATTCGACGATGTTTTGATATTATTACGTTCAGATTTTGTGATTTGCGTCCTGGAGATACAGAGTGGGTAATAATTTGATGCAAGCGGATCTCTCCGTTTGGGGCATGTATCAGCATGCTGACATCGTGGTTAAGATTGTGATGATCGGCCTGATTCTGGCGTCCGTTGTCACCTGGGCTATCTTCTTCAGCAAGAGCGCCGAGCTGCTTTCGCAGAAGCGTCGCCTCAAGCGGGAACAGCAACAGCTGGCAGAAGCCCGCTCTCTGGATCAGGCCTCAGATATGACCTCATCCTTCCACCCGAAAAGCCTGACTACCCTGCTCGTGAATGAAGCACAGAACGAGCTGGAACTCTCCGCGGGCAGTGAAGATAACGAAGGCATCAAGGAGCGTACCGGTTTCCGTCTGGAACGTCGCGTGGCGGCCGTTGGCCGACACATGGGGCGCGGCAATGGTTATCTGGCCACCATCGGCGCGATTTCGCCGTTCATCGGTCTTTTCGGTACGGTCTGGGGCATCATGAACAGCTTTATCGGTATCGCGCAGACCCAAACCACCAACCTGGCGGTCGTTGCGCCGGGTATCGCCGAAGCGCTGCTGGCGACGGCGATTGGTCTGGTCGCGGCGATTCCGGCGGTGGTTATCTACAACATCTTCGCGCGGATGATTGGCAGCTACAAAGCCACCCTCGGTGACGTTGCCGCGCAGGTTCTGCTGCTGCAGAGCCGCGATCTCGACCTGAATGCCAGCGCCGTTAAGCCGGTGCACGCGGCGTCCAAACTGCGCGTAGGTTGATATTATGGCGATGCGTCTAAACGAAAATCTGGACGAT
>OKLR01000127.1_pt1 | contig 21657 bp, 17 predicted proteins | sample 1614281 | NCBI WGS metagenome assembly OKLR01 (sample SAMN04436920, study PRJEB24849) | human gut metagenome | biome: human gut; feature: NICU; material: stool | host: Homo sapiens | place: USA: Saint Louis, MO | collected 2012-05-13 | reverse complement strand
AACTACAATCTGACGGATTTCCACACGAGCGGCCCGTGGGCCGCCTCGGACCACGATCCCGCCCTGGTGGGGATCACGTTCCCGGGCGCGTCGACCCCGCAGCCCAGTGAAACCCCGTCCGTCGAGCCGAGCGCGTCGGTGTCGACACCGCCCAGTGGTGAGCCGTCTGTTTCGCCCACTGCGTCGCTTGTCACGCCGAGTGGCGCTGTGAGTGACGAGCCCAGTGCTGCTGCGAGTGTGACGCCTGGTACCCCGGCTCCGTCGCTGACTCCGGTTCCGTCACTGCCTGGTGGGACGCCCGGCACCCCGAGCGCCACACCGTCGGAGGCTTCGGTATCGGCGCCTGGAACCGATACCGACGACGTGTCGGGGGATGCCGCTCAGACAGCCGTCGTACCTGGAGGGTCTGCCGATCTGCTGGCCCTGCCGGCCACCGGCATCTGATCACGCCATCGGCTGATTCGTCACCGAGCCGCTCCTGCCACTCGTGGTGGGGGCGGCTCTGGTGCTCCAGACGTGTTGCGCCTGCGGGTTACCATGAGTTCGGCATCTGATACCACCACGGCTGCACGCCACGGCGAAAGACCATCACGGGGCCCACGCTTCGGCTCCCAGCGCCTGGGTCTGCACCACTGCTGTGGAGAAGGTACTAGGCTCGCCATGTTGGATCGCACCCGCTTGCGAGGAGAACGTCATGACCGTCAATCTGGGCATGCCCACGCCCCCCATCCCGACCTTGGCACCGCGTCGCAAGACCCGCCAGATCAAAGTCGGTGACGTGCTGGTCGGTGGTGACGCCCCCATCAGTGTGCAGTCCATGACGACGACCAAGACGCACGATGTCGGGGCCACCCTGCAGCAGATCGCTGCCCTCACCGCCGCTGGTTGCGACATCGTACGGGTGGCCTGCCCGACCGACAAGGACGCAGCAGCCCTGCCTGCCATCGTGGCGAAGTCACCGATCCCGGTCATCGCAGACATTCACTTCCAGCCCAAGTACGTCTTTGCCGCCATCGAAGCCGGTTGCGGGGCAGTGCGCGTCAACCCCGGCAACATTCGCAAGTTCGACGACCAGGTCGAGGCAATCTGCCAGGCGGCCCACGAGCACGGCACCAGCCTGCGCATCGGTGTCAACGCCGGCTCCCTGGACCCGCGACTGCTCGCCAAGCACGGCTCGGCCACCGCCGAGGCCATGGTCGAGTCCGCCCTGTGGGAGGCGAGCCTCTTCGAGCAGGTGGGATTCCACGACTTCAAGATCTCGGTGAAGCACCATGATCCGGTCGTCATGATCAAGGCGTACGAGCTGCTCTCCCAGGAGTGCGACTACCCCCTGCACCTGGGCGTCACCGAGGCCGGACCGGCGTTCCAGGGCACGATCAAGTCGGCAGTCGCCTTCGGGCACCTGCTCGCCGAGGGTATCGGCGACACCATCCGGGTCTCGCTGTCCGACGACCCCGTCGAGGAGGTCAAGGTCGGCGTCAAGATCCTCGAGTCGCTCAACCTGCGTCCCCGCGGCCTGGAGATCGTCTCGTGTCCGATGTGCGGTCGCTGCCAGGTTGACGTCCTCAAGCTCGCCAACGACGTCACCGACGCATTGGCCGATGTCGACGCTCCACTGCGCGTGGCCGTCATGGGATGCGTCGTCAATGGCATCGGGGAGGGTCGCGAGGCCGATCTGGGGGTGGCAGCCGGAAATGGCAAGGGCAAGATCTTCCAGCACGGCGAGGTCATCACCACCGTGTCCGAGGACCAGATCGTTGACACGTTGGTCTCCGAGGCCCATCTCATGGCGGCAGAGCTCGACGAGGGCGGTGCCCCCGAGGTGACGGTTTCCTGAGGTGAGGACTCGAGTCCGTCCACTTGACGACGACGACCTCCCCGACGCCCTGGCACTGCTCGGTGCCCACCCGGTGGAGAACCTCTTCTTCCTGGATCGCATCCAGCAGGGCGGGCTGAAACGATCGCGGTTGGGCTGCCCGGTGTACGGGGCGTTCCGTCATGACGACCTCGTCGGCCTGGTGCATGTCGGGTCCAACCTGGTTCCGGTTGCCGACGACGAGGAGGTACTCGCCGCCCTGGCAGCCCGGGTGGGGCCGTGGCGCACGTCAACGTCGATCATGGGTACCCAACGAGCCGTGCTGCCGTTCCACGAACATCTCACCCATCTGTCGGAACGAGCATGGGGACACCCCCGTGCCACACGCACGGACCAACCCTTGCTCGTCATCGACTCCCCACCGGCGATCACGCCGGATCCGCGAGTTCGGATCGTGGGATTCGAGGACTTCGAGTCGTACTTCCGTGCTGCCGTCGACATGTACACCGAGGAGGTTGGCGTCAGCCCGCTGGATCCGTCCAACGGATATCGTCGTCACATGCTCGCCATGATGCAGCGGGGGGACACCTTCGGCATTCTCGACGAGCATCGCATCGTGCGATGGAAGTCCGACGTCGCCCTGTCCTGGGGCGGGGTCTGTCAGATCCAGGGGGTGTGGCTCGATCCCACCTTGCGTGGCCAACGTCTGTCCGCCCCCGCCATGGCTGGTGTGGTTCAGCTCGCCAGGCGTCACCACCACACCGTCACGCTGTACGTCAACGACTTCAATGTCGCTGCGCGGAGCACCTATGACGCGGTTGGTTTTCGCCGGGTCGGCACGATGACGACCATCCTGTACTGAAGCGTTCTCGGCTGGACGTCCTGCGCCGAGGGCTGCGCACCGGATGACCGGTTCGGAGGCGATAGGATCACCCCGGTTGGTGACAGTCACGCCGAAGGGCGGCGGAGGGCCGAGCACCACCGGAAAGGCAGACATGTTGACGCGCATGAGCGAGTTCTTCGTCCGAACGCTGCGGGAGGACCCGGCCGATGCCGAGGTGCCCAGCCACCGTTGGCTGGTACGGGCGGGATACATCCGTAGGACGGCACCGGGCATCTACACCTGGCTGCCGTTGGGGCTGCGGGTGCTGCGTCGGATCGAGGCCATCGCTCGTGAGGAAATGGCGGCCATCGGCTCCCAGGAGGTGCACTTCCCGGCGCTGCTGCCATCGGAGCCCTACAAGCAGACCAATCGGTGGGTCGAGTACGGCGACAACCTGTTCCGCCTCAAGGACCGCAAGGGGGCCGACCTGCTGCTCGGGCCCACCCACGAGGAAATGTTCACCCTGCTCGTCAAGGACATGTACTCCTCGTACAAGGACCTCCCACTGTCGATCTACCAGATCCAGAACAAGTACCGCGACGAGGCGCGACCACGTGCCGGAATCCTGCGTGGCCGCGAATTCGTCATGAAGGACTCCTACTCCTTCGACATCGACGACGAGGGTCTTGCCGCCTCCTACGAGAAGCATCGTGCGGCCTACATCAGGATCTTCGACCGGTTGGGATTCGACTATGCCATCGTGCGAGCCATGTCCGGTCCGATGGGTGGGTCACGCTCCGAGGAGTTCCTGGCAGTCGCCGAGAACGGTGAGGACACCTTCGTGCGCTCTCCGGGTGGGTACGCCGCCAATGTCGAGGCCGTGCGCGTCGCTGCCCCCGAACCGCTCGACTTCTCGGACGTTCCGCAGGCGCAGGTGCGTGAGACCCCGGACGTGCCGAGCATCGATGCCCTGGTCCAGCTGTCCAACGAGCGCTATCCGCGTGAGGACCGAACCTGGCAGGGTGACGACACCTTGAAGAACATCCTCTTCAAGGTCATCGAGCCCGACGGCACGACCCACCCGTTGGCCATTGGTCTGCCCGGGGACCGTGAGATCGACGAGAAGCGTCTCGAAGCAGCCCTGGAACCAGCTGAGGCCGTCCCGTTCACCGACGAGGACTTTGCCGCCCATCCACACCTGGTCAAGGGCTACATCGGTCCGCGGGCACTGGGGGAGACGAGTGAGTCGAAGGTGAGGTACCTCGTCGATCCGCGGGTGGTCACCGGTACGGTGTGGATCAGCGGTGCCGACGAGGCCGGACGACACGTCTACGATCTTGTTGCCGGGCGTGACTTCACCCCCGATGGCGTCATCGACGTCGCCGAGGTGCGCGAGGGTGATCCGGCTCCGGATGGCTCGGGGCCGCTCACCCTGGCCCGTGGCATCGAGATGGGCCACATCTTCATGCTCGGCCGCAAATATGCCGAATCGCTGGGGCTCAAGGTGCTTGATCAGAACGGCAAGCTCGTGACCGTGACGATGGGCTCCTATGGTGTGGGAATCTCGCGTGCCGTGGCCGCCGTGGCCGAGTACACCTGTGACGACAAGGGCCTGGCCTGGCCGCGCAGCGTCGCCCCGTTCGACGTGCACGTGCTGGCCACCGGCAAGGGTGACGACATCCGCACCGAGGCCACCCGGATCGCCACCGAGCTCTCGGAGGCCGGCCTGGAGGTGCTGTTCGACGATCGCAAAGCATCCCCGGGAGTCAAGTTCGCCGATGCGGAGATCCTCGGCATGCCGACCAGCGTCGTCGTCGGGCGTGGCCTCAAGGACGGGTTGGTCGAGATTCGTGATCGCAGGAGCTCCGAGCGTCGTGACGTGGCCGTGGCCGACGTCGTCGCCCAGGTTCTCGACGAGGTTCGGGGTTGACGCAATTCGTGGTCGGCGATGGATTCACCGACGGGGTGTTCCGGCCCCCTCGGAATTGTTTTCCAGAACGTAACCTGAACTTCAGTTTCTCGATGACTCGATGACTCCTCGGGGTCGGTCCATCTGCCTAGTATGCAGAAAAGACCGACCCCGTTCGTCAAGCTGGGTCGCGATGCCGATGGTGCCTCTCATGGGCACCATGACACCTCGAGTCGCTTGACGGATGTGGTTTTCCGCGTATGGAAGGACAGTCAGAGCCTTGACGAACATGCCCGAGAATCGTCCCGACACCCACCTCACCAACACCACCATCGGCCGACGTGGTTTCCTCGGCGGTGCCACCTTGGTCTCTGCTGCAGCTCTCCTGGGCACCGATGTGGTCCCCGGTCATGCCGCAGAGCGTACTCACAGCATTGCCGGTACCACCCTCGAGCAGGTTGGCCTGCCTGCGAGCAATGACGGCTACCAGCGCATTGTCGCCCACAAGGGTTTCCCGCTGCGCGTGCGCGAGGACATGATCTCGGCCAAGGGCGGACGCGACGATCGTCGTACCGCACTGGCCAGCTTCGTGCAGGTCACCGACCTGCACGTCACCGACGTCCAGTCGCCGATGCGAGTGGAGTTCATGCATCCCTTTGCCGGACCGGCCTTCCGCCCCCAGGAGCCCCTCGGTCCGTTGGGCACCGCCTCCCTGGTGCGCCGCATCAACTCCCTGCCCGGTGGACCGTTCACCGGTCGCAAGTTCGACATGGTCGTGAGCACCGGTGACAACACCGACAACCACGAGACCATTGAGCTCGAGTGGTACCTCACCATTCTCTCCGGCGGTACCCTGACCGCCAACAGTGGTTCCAAGGAGCGCTGGGAGTCCGTCCAGACCTTTGGCGACAAGCTGTACTACAACCCCGAGTCCAGCATCAACGACATGTACAAGAAGGCCGGCTACCCCAAGGTGGACCGCTACTTCGAGCGCATCATGAGGCCGTTCAGCTCCCCGGGCCTCCAGATTCCGTGGTACGCCGTCTTCGGCAACCACGACGACTCGGTCCAAGGCACCCTGCCCTCCGACTGGGGCCTGTTGGAGGCCATGTACACCGGTGACCAGAAGCTCATGGGCTTCGCCGACGAGCGCGACAAGCAGGCCTTCCTCACGGCCACCAAGGGTGGTCAGAAGGTTGACCTCACCAACCGTGCCGTCTCGCTCACCCAGCACGTCACCCCGGATGCCAAGCGCCGCCCCTTCACCCCGGCGCAGTTCATCAAGGCGCACCTCGACAACGCCCCCGCCGGATCCCCAGCCCCCGGTCACGGCTTCACCCAGAACGACCTCGACGCCGTGCGCGGCTACTACACCTTCCAGATCGCTCCGGGCGTCACTGGCATCTCGATGGACTCCACGAACCGGGCTGGTTACACCAACGGTTCGCTCGACGACGTGCAGTGGAAGTGGCTCAAGCAGGTGCTGCGGGCTGGCAGCTCCACCTACTACGACGACTTCGGTGTGCGTCGTCACCACCAGGTCTCCGACCAGATGTTCATCCTGTTCAGCCACCACACCTCGTGGACGATGAACAACCTCATCCCGCCGATGGATGGCACCGGCAAGCGGCACGGCGGCAATCAGCTCGTCGACCTGCTGGGGCACTACCCGAACGTCCTGGCCTGGGTCAACGGTCACACCCACAACAACAACATCGTTGCGCACCGCAACTTCAGCGATGCACGTCGTTGCTGGTGGGAGATCAACACCGCTTCCCACGTCGACTTCCCGCAGATGGGTCGCATCCTCGAGGTCACCGACAACCACGACGGCACGATCAGCCTGTTCGCCACCCTGATCGAGTCCGATGCCCCCTACCAGGTGGACTACGACACCACCACCCCTGAGGGTCTGGCCAGCCTCTACCGTGAGTTCGCCGCCAACGACCGTCACCTGGGCGTCATCGACCACCACGGCAACAGCCGTATGGGCAAGAGCACGGATCAGAACACCGAGCTTCTGCTGGCACACCCTTGGGCCTGATCTCCTGCCCCATCTCCCTCATTCACAGGAACTCGGTCAGTCACGGGGGATGCCTGACCGGCTCACGAGCGCCCGTCCAAGGACATCTTGGACGGGCGCTCTGGGTCGTCATCCGAGGATTGAGGATTGTCGCGCACAACCTTTCCGGCTGGACGGATCGGACGCCGCGCCGTGCCCACCACGGCACGGGCCAATTCCCACCGGAGTCCTGTACGGCAGGATGCCCGACGTCAGGTCCATCACGGCATGGGAGCCGATCACCTTCCGGTGGGGGATTGGACTGCCGCTGCACCGTGGCCAGTTGCGGTTCGGTGGTCGTGAGTGGTTGCCTGTGAGGTGGTGTCAGGTTCCGCGACGCTGGGCTCCAGAGTGCCGGGTTCTCAAAAAGCCAGGTCCAAGAGCGTCAGCCGAATGCATGGCGCCGACGTCATGTCTGGGGAGAGGAATTCATGGTCTCGACCGCTGTCCTGATCGGGTTGATCGCAGCTGCCTTTGGAGCGGGGTGGGTCAATGCCGTGGTTGGTGGTGGTGGATTGATCATGCTGCCCTCGCTGCTGGTGAGTCTGCCCCGGGAGGTTCCGGTGGCAAGCGTCGTCGGTACCAACAAGACGGCTCAAGTGGTGGGAAACATCACTGCCGGGGCGTCGTACCTTCGCAGGCAACGCCCGGACTGGCGAATCTTCCTGTGGGCTGCGTTCACCGCGTTGCTGGGCGCGCTGGCCGGGGTGCGCGTGCTTCGTCTCATGTCTCGCGACGTCTACACCCCCATTCTCCTGGTGGTACTCGTCGTCATCGGTGTCTTCACCTGGCGGCGTCCCACGATGGGGGTCAAGGTCAACGAGGCCGACCAGGGCGGGCACCCATTGCTCATGGCGATCATCGGATTCTTCCTGGGGTTCTACGATGCTGCAATCGGTCCAGGGGTGGGAACGTTCTGGGTGCTCGCCTTCGTTGCCGTGGGCGGTTACAGCTTCCTGCGCGCCTCGGGTATGGCCAAGATGTGCAACTCGGTGACGAACCTCGTGACGATCGTCACGCTGGCCCTTCATGGAGCCGTGTTGTGGCACGTGGTCTGGCCACTCGTCATTGCCAACGTCACCGGGGGGCTCGTGGGAGCCAGAACCGCGCAGAAACACGGTGACAGCTTCGTGCGCAAGGCATTTCTCGTCGTCATTGCCGTGCTGGGGGTCAAGCTGCTCGTCGAGATGATCTGGGGCGGATGAACTCACGCTGAGCGCCAGCCGCTGATTCGTGGTCAGTGTTCACGCACGCCAACCACTCGCCACATCCGCGCAGGAAGCGTGCCGACGATTGGCGTATGGGGCAGTATCTTCTACGGTAGGTCAGCCAGTACGGTACGTTGGGGCTCACACCCAGCCGGGCCAGGTCGGGGTCGCCGCACCCAGCTGACCCAGATGGGTGAGCTCGTCCGCCATGAGTTTCACGGCATCGGCGCGCTTCTGACTCTGCGTCGCAGCGGTGACGCGTCCAGCCGCCGAGATGACGTTCTCCTGGAGCTGTGCCCACATGGCTCGCGTCGCAGCGGGGTTGGCCGGTCGTCCGGGCATGGAGTAGGCCGGGTTGAACGGTGTGGGCGTGGCCGATGCGTCGCGCACCTGCTCATGGATGCTCGTGCGCAAGGTGCGCAGCTGCTCGCGGCGTTGCGAGCCCCACTCGTGCAGGGTGGCATCGGTGGTCTGGCCGAGTCCCCACTCCAGCCCGCCCAGCATCGCGTTGATGTGACTGAGCAGCACCTGCTGGGCATCGACCACGGGTTCCTCGTCGATCTGTACCAGCCAGATGTCGTCGAGACGAGCCGCCGGAGCCGTTGAGGAGTTGCCGGCGAAGACGCTCAGCGATGCCCACAGCAGTGCCAGGGAGGGATCATCTGCACTGACGGCGTGGGTGCGATACCACGCGGCCGTCTCCCGGCGTGTCCTGCGCAGCGAGTCAAGGGTGGGCGACTCGTCCGGGGTGGGGGAGGAACTGGCTTTCGCAGGGGTGCTCGAAGCCTTGGTCGCGGCCTGGGCATCGAATGGGTCGTCGGCGCCCAGCACGGCTGCGTGGCGGCGATGGGCTGCTGCCAGGGCGTTGAGTTTGGCACGGTTGGCGGCGTCCGCACCAGCCACGGCGGTGGCAAGGTCTGCGAGCTGGTTCTCCTTGTGTGCCCCGGCAGACAGGTCGTTGCGCACCTGGGGAGTGAGCTGTCTGCCCCCCGGTGCTTCCTTCTCACCGCGATGTTTTCTCGCTTTCGGATCGGGTGCACACCCCGCCAGTGCGAGTGCCGACATTCCCAGGGCCGTCCCGATGACCTGACGGCGTGACCACAATCCCATGACTGGCATTTTATCGCCGTTGGGCCACGGCTCGGCACTGGTGGAGTGCGCGTCATGAGTGTTCTCACGAAGTTCGTTAAGATGGCGTGGACAATCATGACGACAACAGGACAGGCTTGAGGCTATGAGCAGTGACAGGGTGAGGGCCGTGGTGGCCCCGATTCTCGATCAGTTGGGGTTGGAGCTGGACCGCATCGATGTCGTTCCTGCGGGTCGACGCCGCGTCGTCAAGGTGACTGTCGATGGAGACGGCAAGGACGGTCACGGCCCCGATCTGGACGAGATCGCCGAGGCCACCAATGCGATCTCCCATGGCCTGGACGACGCCGATGCGATGGGGGAGTCCCCCTACACCCTCGAGGTGACGAGCCGTGGGGTGTCGACCCCACTCACCGAACCCAGGCATTTCCGCCGCAATGTCACCCGGTTGGTCAAACTGACCCTCGCGGGCGAACCAACCGAACAGCTGCTCGGTCGCATCCTCAGTGCCGACGACGAGAAGATTGTCGTGCAGGTCGAGGCTGCCAATTCCAAACCCCACAAACGCGTGTACGACGAGCGCATGATCGACCTGATGCAGATTCAGCATGCTGTGGTTCAGGTCGAACTCAATCGCCCCACCGACACCCAGGAGAACTGAACATGGACATCGATCTGGCCGCACTGCGAATGATTGAACGTGAGAAGGAGATCTCGCTCGACTTCCTCGTCAAGACCCTTGAGGACGCGCTGCTCAACGCCTACGGCAAGACCGAGCATCCCGTCAAGGACGCTCGAGTCGACATCGACCGCAAGTCGGGCAATGTCGCCGTCATGGCCCCGGAGAAGGACGACGAGGGCGAGGTCGTCGGATGGTACGACGCCACCCCGGGCGACTTCGGCCGGGTTGCTGCCTCCACGGCTCGCCAGGTGATCTTCCAGCGGCTGCGTGAGGCCGAGGACGAGCACAAGTACGGCCAGTTCTCCGCCGTGGAGGGCGACATCGTCACTGGTGTGGTCCAGCAGTCCTACCGCGACACCCGCACCGTCCGAGTGGACCTGGGAGGGCTCGAGGCCATCATGCCGCCCGATGAGCAGGTGCCGGGCGAGGACTACCGCCACGGACGCCGGCTGCGAGTCTTCGTCGTGGCGGTGCGCAAGGAGATGCGTGGTCCCCAGGTGGTCGTCTCGCGTACCCACCCGGATCTGGTGCGTCGGCTCTTCACCATGGAGGTGCCCGAGATCGAACAGGGTGTGGTGGAGATCAAGGCCGTCGCCCGTGAGGCGGGACACCGCACCAAGATCGCCGTCGTGTCCCACAACGAGAATGTCTCGGCCAAGGGCGCGTGCATCGGCCCGATGGGGCAGCGAGTACGCGCCGTCATGCACGAGCTGGGCGAGGAGAAGATCGACATCATCGACTGGTCGGAGGACCCGACCCGATTCGTCGGGGAGGCTCTGAGCCCGGCCAAGGTCAAGCAGGTGACGATCGTCGATCCCAAGGCACGCGCTGCTCGTGTCGTGGTGCCGGACTACCAGCTTTCCCTGGCCATTGGCCGTGAGGGGCAGAACGCACGACTGGCAGCTCGCCTCACCGGGTGGCGGATCGACATTCGTCCAGACACCCCGGTCGCCCCGGGCACCCCGGTCGATGGAGCACAGCCGGGAATGCGACGTCCAGCTCAGGGCTGAATCACGGCCAGGTGCAAGCAGAGCCAGTCAGGGGATGCAGGGTGACTGAACCAGTACGCACGTGCGTCGGGTGTCGTCAACAGGACGCCCCCGGCGCCATGGTGCGCTGCGTGCTGGACGGATCCCTCGTGGTACCCGACGTCTCGCGCACGGCTCCGGGACGTGGGGCCTGGCTGCATCCCCGGCAGACGTGCCTGACTGCTGCACGGCGTGGGGGATTCGCTCGGTCGTTCCGCCGTGCCGTCCACGTGAGTGACGATCTTGCTGCGGTGATCGAGTCCTGCTGAATTGAGCTGGCAGGGGCCGATTGACTACACTGGGCCGTACATGTCTGCCGGAAAGTCCGACAGCCTCACCGAACGTGCCCAGATCATCTGCTGGGCTTGAGAGAAAGTGGGCACACGCTCATGACCACTCGATGAGTTCGCGACAATGAGTATCCACGTCAAGCAGTTGGCCTGAGTCCTGACCGGACCAGGCCCGAAGGAGAGTAGTGGCCAAGGTCCGCGTTTATGAGCTCGCCAAGGAGCTCGGACTGACAAGCAAGCAGCTTCTGGGGAAGCTGAACGACATGGGGGAGTACGTCAAGTCCGCGTCCTCCACCCTGGAGACTCCGGTGGTGCGCCGGGTCTCCGACTACGTGACCAAGAATTCCGACGCCCCGGCGGCGAAAACACCCAAGCCCGGCAAACCGGCCCCCAAACCCGGTGCGTCGGTCAAGAAGGATGCCAAGCCGAGCCGTCCCCGTTCCGACAAGGGCAGTGCAAAGCCTGCAACCGGGAAACAGGGTGCTGGCAAGTCCGGTGCTGCCAAACCAGGCCCGCACCCGACCCCACGCAGTGTGCGTCCGGGGGCACGTACTGCTCCCTCGACGGCATCGTCGTCGGCGGCCCGGACGTCTGCGACACCACGTCCCGGTCTCATGAAGGCCAGGCCCACCACGTCGCAGGACAAACCTGCTGCTGAGCCCAGACCCAGTGCAAAGCCGGGGCCCAAGCCGACTCCGAAACCCGGTAAGGCATCGCAGACCGGCAAGGCCTCCCGCGGCGAGAACACGAAGTCCGATGGCAGGAGGCCCACGTCGGAAGGTGCTGGAAGGCCAACTCCGTCGTCGGTCAAGCCCGGGCCACGTCCGGTTCCCGGTCCGCGGCCATCATCGGCAGGACGCTCCGGGCCCAAGCCCGGTCCTCGTCCCTCCAACGGACGCCCCGGCCCCGGTGGACACGCCAAGGGCGGTCGGCGCTCCGGTGCTCCCCGCCCGGGCAACAATCCGTTCGCCTCCAGCCAGGGAATGGGTCAGCAGCGGCACCGTTCCGACGGTGGTCAAGGTCGTTCCGGATCCGGCCGCGGTGGATCGAGGTCGGGTGGAGATCGGATGCCACGCCCCGGTGGCGGCTCTGGCATGCCGCGCCCCAACCCGGCCATGATGCCCAAGCATCAGTCCAAACAGCTCGGCCAGAATGCCCCGAGCCGTGGTGGTGGTCGCGGTCGTGGCCGCGGTGGCTCTCGTCCAGGTGGCTTCGGCGGCGGTTTCGGTGGCCGTCCCATGGGTGGCCGCGGTGGTCGTCGTGGTACGCAGGGCGCCTTCGGACGTGGCAATTCCCGTCGCGGCCGCAAGTCTCGCAAGCAGCGCAGGCAGGAGTTCGACGAGATCAAGGCACCGCTGGTTGGCGGTGTGCGCATCCGCAAGGGCGACGGCCAGACGGTGCGCCTGCGTCGTGGTGCCTCGCTGTCCGACCTTGCCGAGAAGATCAACACCGATGCCGCACAGCTGGTGCAGGTGCTCTTCAACCTCGGCGAGATGGTGACGGCCACGCAGTCGGTGCCCGATGAGACCCTTGAGGTCCTGGGCGCCGAGCTCGACTACAACATCGTCGTCGTCTCCCCGGAGGACGAGGATCGTGAGCTGCTCGAGTCCTTCGACCTCGAGTTCGGTGAGAACATCGGCAGCGAGGAGGACCTTGCAGCACGTCCGCCGGTCGTCACCGTCATGGGCCACGTCGACCACGGCAAGACCAAGCTGCTCGATGCCTTCCGCGACACCCATGTGGTGGAGCGTGAGGCTGGCGGTATCACCCAGACCATTGGTGCCTACCAGGTGGACACCGAGGTGGACGGTCAGACCCGTGCCATCACCTTCATCGACACCCCTGGTCACGAGGCGTTCACGGCCATGCGTGCCCGCGGTGCCAAGTCCACCGACATCGCGGTGCTGGTGGTCGCGGCCGATGACGGCGTCATGCCCCAGACGATCGAGGCGCTCAACCACGCCAAGGCGGCCGATGTGCCGATCGTGGTGGCCGTCAACAAGATCGACAAGCCCGAGGCCGATCCGAACCGGGTGCGCGGTCAGCTCACCGAGTACGGTCTGGTGCCTGAGGAGTACGGCGGCGAGACCATGTTCGTCGACGTCTCCGCCAAGCAGGGCACCGGTCTCGACGAGCTGTTGGAGGCCATCGTCCTCACGGCCGATGCTGCTCTCGATCTGCGTGCCAATCCGGACATGCCGGCCCAGGGCGTGGCCATCGAGGCTCACCTGGACAAGGGCCGTGGCCCGGTGGCGACGGCACTCATCCAGCGCGGAACCCTGCGGATCGGTGACTCGATCGTGGCCGGTTCGTCCTATGGACGCGTGCGTGCCCTCATCGACGACCAGGGCAGCAGCGTGGACGAGGCTGCTCCCTCCACCCCGGTGCAGGTGCTCGGTCTCACCTCGGTGCCCGGTGCCGGCGACAACTTCCTCGTCGTCGACGACGACCGGATGGCTCGTCAGATCGCCGAGAAGCGTGCTGGCCGCATGCGCGCCGCCCAGCAGGCCCGTATGTCGCGCCCGAAGACCTTGGACGACCTGTTCAACCAGCTCAAGAAGGGCGAGACCGAGGAACTGTTGCTCATCCTCAAGGGTGACGGTGCCGGTTCCGTCGAGGCGCTGGAGGACGCACTGGTCAAGATCGACGTCGGCGACGAGGTCAGCCTGCGTGTCATCGACCGCGGTGTGGGTGCCATCACCGAGACGAACGTCTCCTTGGCATCGGCCTCCAACGCCGTCATCATCGGCTTCAACGTGCGCCCGACGGCCCATGCCCAGCGCATGGCCGACGAGGAGAACGTCGACATCCGGTACTACTCGGTCATTTACGACGCGATCAACGAGATCGAGGCGGCCCTCAAGGGCATGCTCAAGCCGATCTACGAGGAGAAGGCGATGGGTACGGCCGAGATTCGCCAGATCTTCAAGTCGTCGAAGGTCGGGACGATCGCCGGTTGTATGGTCTCCGACGGTGTCATCAAGCGCCACGCCAAGGCACGTCTGGTGCGCGACGGCACGGTGGTCAAGGAGACGGAGATCAACACCTTGCAGCGTGAGAAGGATGCCGTCACGGAGGTCCGCGAGGGGTACGAGTGTGGTGCCACACTGACGAACTTCTCCGACCTGCACGTGGGTGACGAGATCCAGTGCTACGAGATGGTCGAGATCGCTCGCGACTGAGCCCAGTGATCATGACGGGGCCGTCCGATCCGAGGATTGGGCGGCCTCTCGCCACATCACCATGCCTTCACCGTCCATGCACCATGGCGGTTCCTCGACTGTCTTGGCAGTCCCACGACTACCAAGTCCCTGCCCGCCGGGAAGCCCGGTTGGCGTATGAGCCCGATCACCATGGGGCTCGAGGGCACTCGACGTCGTGGCGAGCTGCCCGGGTACCGGTGTCGATCGCGCTGAATGATCGGGACATGCCGCGGGTGTGGCAAGATGGACAAGCCGTTCACCCCCGTTGCGGTCAATGAGGAGAGATCATGAACACACCGAATCCACGTGTCGCCAAGTTGGCCGATCAGATCCGGGTTGTGGTTGCCGCGACCCTGGAGCGTCGCGTCAAGGATCCCCGGCTCGGCTTCGTGACGATCACCGATGTGCGTCTGACCGGAGACTCCCGTGACGCCACCCTGTTCTGGACTGCCATGGGCAGCGACAAGGAGATCGCCGACACGGCTGCCGCCCTGGAATCGGCCAAGGGAATGCTGCGCTCCACCGTCGGCAAGCGGCTCGGCCTGCGTTATGCCCCGACCCTGACCTTCGTGCGCGACGCCACCCCGGAGACCGTCAAGTCCATCGAGGACGCTCTGGCCCGGGCCGCTGCCTCCGATGCCGAGATCGCACGCCGTTCCGAGGGGGCCACACCTGCCGGCGAGACCGATCCGTATCGTCATCGTGACGAGGAGTAGTGACGCGCCAGCTGCCGACATGACGTCGGTGGCCCCATGACGTCGGTGGTCCCGGGGCAATCAGCCCGAGATCACCGCGTGACTTGAGACAGGCCAGCTTGTTGAAGCCCCTCCCGAACCGGGATACTGGCTTCGATGAATACTCTCCAGTCTGGCATCCTCGTCGTCGACAAACCTGCCGGTGTCACCTCCCACCAGGTGGTGGGGCGAGTGCGTCGCCTCATGGGCACCCGCAAGGTCGGACATGCCGGAACCCTGGACCCGATGGCCACCGGGGTTCTGGTCATCGGGGTCAATCGCGCCACCCGACTCCTTGGCCATCTGTCCCTGCGCGACAAGGACTACACCGCCACGATGAGGCTGGGGGAGAGCACCGTCACCGACGACGCCGAGGGGGATGTCACCGGCACCACCGACGCATCCGGGATCGACGACGCGGCGATCCTCGCTGCGATGGCACGCCAGACCGGTGAGATCCAGCAGGTTCCGACCGCCGTCAGCGCAATCAAGATCAACGGTCAACGTGCCTACGCCAAGGTGCGAGCCGGGGAGGACGTCGTCCTGCAACCCCGCGCGGTGACCGTCTCCCGCTTCGAGGCCACCGAGACACGACGCCATGACGAGATGATCGACGTCGACGTCGAGGTCACCTGTTCCTCCGGCACCTATGTGCGGGCCCTGGCCCGTGACGTGGGCGCCGATCTGGGAGTCGGAGGTCACCTCACGGCGCTGCGGCGCACCCGGATCGGACCTTTCGACCTCTCTGCGGCGTGTCCCAACATCTTTGCCGATGATGCCGACGCCCCGGCCCCAATGACGATGGCCGAGGCTGCCAGGCTGAGTTTCCCGGTCGTCGAGGTCACCGATGACCAGGAGGCTGCCATCCGGGTCGGACGGCGTGTGGACATGATCGTCCCCGCCGACGTCACTGCGATGATCGCCGGAACCGGAGAGATGCTGGCTCTCTACCGACCAGATGGCGAGAGAAGGGGGCAGAGCCGCGCGATCTGCGTGCTGGTCTGACCGCACGCACGCAAGTGCGTTTGGGGCCGTCAGGACGCGATCCGGCTGCCATCGGCAGGTGAGGCGTCCCACACTGCTTTGTACCATTCGGCACCTGTGCTGCTGGCGCAGGGCACTTCCGAGTATTCGTCGGAATTAATTCCAGCCGGCGAAAATTCCTTCTGGTTGCAGGTGCAAATATGACGTGATACCTTCAAAAGGTACTTTGCTCTGGGCTAGGCGTGATTTTTTGCGGCCCGCCGCGCCGTGACGTGAAATCGTGGTGCCTTCGTGATCCGCATGAGTTACTTCCAACTGCCCCTCCTTGATCCCATAGCCCATGTGAAAGGTTGCCGTACGACGTGGATTTGGTTCGAGCTTCCCATCTGTACAAGGTTTTCGGTAAACACGAACGAGAAGTGATCGAAAGACTCAAGGCAGGGGAGTCTCGGGAAGATCTGGCCCCTCTAGGCACGGCAGCTGTCATCGACGTCAGCTTCGAGGTCGCCAAGGCAGAGACCTTCGTCGTCATGGGCCTGTCAGGTTCCGGGAAGTCCACCCTCATCCGGATGATCAATGGGCTGTGGGCCCCCTCCGAGGGCACCGTCGAGGTCGCCGGCAAGGTCGTCTCCGACATGAATGACGCCCAGTTGCGCGAGTTGCGCCGGGACCATGTGTCCATGGTCTTCCAGCACTTCGCACTGCTTCCTCACCTCACCGTGCGTGAGAATGCGGCCTACGGTCTGAAGCTGCAGGGCAAGCTCAAGTCGAAGGACCGACTCGAGAAGGCCAATGAATGGCTGCACACCGTGGGCCTCAAGGGATGGGGTGACAAGTATCCCCATCAGCTCTCCGGTGGTATGCAGCAGCGAGTCGGTCTGGCCCGTGCCCTCGCCGCGGAGACCGACATCCTGCTCATGGACGAGGCCTTCTCGGCCCTCGACCCGCTCATCCGCCGCGAGATGCAGGACCAGCTCCTCGAGCTGCAGAGCACCCTCAACAAGACGATCATCTTCATCACCCACGACCTCAACGAGGCCATGTACCTGGGCGATCACATCGCGGTCATGCGCAACGGCCGAGTCGCCCAGATCGGCACCTCCGACGAGATCCTCACCCAGCCGGCCGACGACTACGTTGCGGATTTCGTCCAGGACGTCGACCGTAGCCGAGTGCTCACGGCATCGGCGGTCATGCGACCCACCGAGGCTGTCGTCTCCGGGTCGGCGGACCCCCGACGTGTCCAGCGCATCATGGATCAACACGACTGGGTGGGCGTCTTCGTCGTCGACGAGCACCGTCGTCTGCTCGGCATGGTCGGTGACCAGGAAGTCACCGAGGTGGCCCGTCGTGGGGATCGCAGCATTGCGGCGGTCGTCGAGACCGGCGGCATCCTCACCGTGCGCACGGACACCCCGCTGTCGGAGTTGTTCGCCCCGTCGAAGGACGCACGAGTGCCCTTGGCCGTCGTCGACGAGGACTTCCACCTCATGGGAGTCATTTCCCGAATCGCCCTGCTCGACTCCATGTCAAGGTCCCAGGACAACGCGTCCGACGGATCGGTGAGGTCCTTGGAGGACACCGGGAAGTTGCCCGTCATCAAGGACGCCGGAGACCCCGTCGGTCTCTCGCCAGTTGACCAGACGACGACCGCTGCCACCCCGACCATCGAGAAGGAGGCCTGATCGAGATGAGCTTCAATTTCGCCAACCCCCGTATTCCGTTGGGAAGCTGGATCGAAACCTTCTTCGACTGGTTCCAGCACGCCTTCGACTGGCTCATCACCTTCACCAATGTCGTCATCGGTGGCATGTACGACGGGCTCAACCTCGTCCTGTCCAAGCCGCTGTACTTGGTCATGATGGTGATCCTCGCCGCCATCGGCTGGGCCTGCGCCAACTGGAAGGTGGGCCTCTTCGCGCTCATCGGCTTCTACCTGGTCCGGGCCATGGATCAGTGGAACAACACCATGCACACCCTGTCCCTGGTCGTGGTGGCCGTGATCCTGGCCCTCATCCTGGCGATTCCGCTGGGGATCTGGGCTGCCAAGTCGAAACGGTTCTCGGCCATCATCAAGCCGATTCTCGACTTCATGCAGACGATGCCCTCGCTGGCGTACCTGGTCCCGGTCATCGTCCTCTTCGGCATCGGCCAGGTTCCCGGTGCCATCGCGACGATCATCTTCGCCCTGCCGCCTGGCGTGCGATTCACCGAGTTGGGCATCCGCGGCGTCGACACCGAGACGGTGGAGGCCGGCGCAGCCTTCGGTGCCAGTCCGCATCACATCCTGTGGCGCATCCAGATGCCGTTGGCCATGCCGACGGTGATGGCCGGCGTCAACCAGGTCATCATGCTGGCCCTGTCCATGGTCGTGCTGTCGGGCATGGTCGGCGCCGGTGGTCTCGGTGGTGACGTCGTCGCGGCCCTGTCACAGGTCGACATCGGTCTGGGCATGGAGGCTGGACTGGCAGTGGTGATCGTGGCCGTCTACCTGGACCGCATCACCAACGGACTGGCCAATCGCACCTCGCTCGCCCGGGCGCAGCGTGCCAACTGATGACAAACAGCTGAACGCAGGAGGACGACCGAGTCCCATGCAGAACACGAACACGAGGTAACAAAGATGAGCACAGGTATGATTCGACGCAAGGTCATCGCCGTGACCTCCATCCTGGCGATGGGGGCCCTGGCCCTGTCCGGTTGCGATGCCTCCAACAGTGGAAACGGAGAGTCCGGCAGCTCCGACACGGGCTCCGACAACGTCAACACGAAGTGGGCCGACTGCACCCCGGGCGAGGGGTCGAAGGACACGACGTCCATGAAGGCCGATGGCAAGAAGAACATCACGATAGGCGCCTTCAACGGCTGGGATGAGTCCTTCGCCACCGCCGGGATCATGAAGAACGTCCTGGAGAAGGACGGTTACAAGGTGACGATCAAGGGCTTCGACGCCGGCCCAGGCTATGCTGGACTTGTCGCCGGGGACATCGACCTCATCACCGACGGTTGGCTTCCCCTGACCCACGCCGACTACGTCAAGCGCTACGGCGACAAGATGGAGAACCTTGGCTGTTGGTACGACAACGCCAAACTCACCATCGCCGTCAACAAGGACTCCAAGGCGAAGACCATCGGCGACCTGAAGTCGATGGGCGACGACTATGGCAACACCCTCTATGGCATTGAGGCGGGTGCTGGACTGACCAAGGTGACCCAGCAGTCTGCAATTCCGAAGTACGGTTTGAAGAACCTCAACTTCAAGATCTCGTCGACACCGGCGATGTTGTCCCAGCTGAAGAAGGCCACTGCCGCCAACCGTGACATCGCGGTGACGCTGTGGCGTCCGCACTGGGCCTACGGCGCCTTCCCGGTCCGCGACCTCGAGGACCCCAAGAACGCCATGGGTGACGCCGAGGTGATCTACAGCTTCGCTCGTCCGGGCTTCGAGAAGGACTTCCCGAAGGCCGCTCAGCTGATGCGCAACATGGCTTTCGACGACAAGACGCTTTCCGATCTTGAGGACACCATGTTCTCCGCGGACAAGTACGGTGGCAAGAACCAGGAGAAGGCCGTGGCGGAGTGGACCTCGCACAACGAGGCGTGGGTCGACAAGCTCAAGTCCGGTGAACTCACCGAGAAATGATCGACAGGACGGGCCGCCCCAAGGTGGGCGGCCCGGTTCGCGTCCGACGCGGTGAGGCGCCTGCCAATTTCACGGGGGACGACGTTCAGTGATGATCGTCGAATTCGGGTCATGGGCGGTTGTCACCATAGAATGACGGGCGTGTCTGTTCCCGAAGAATCGCCAACCGTCGTCATCGGAAACTTTGATGGTGTGCACCGTGGCCACCAGGCCCTCGTCCAGCAAGCCAAGAAGCTTGATCCGGACGGTCATGTCGTCGTCGTCACCTTCTGGCCCCATCCACTGACCGTCCTGGCCCCTGACCAGGCCCCAGCCCTGCTGTGCCCGTTGGAACGACGCATTGACTGGCTGACGGAGGCCGGTGCCAGTGAGGTGCGCGTGGTCAATTTCACCCCGGAGATCGCGAAGTGGTCCCCGGCGGACTTCGTCGAGCGGATGATCACCCCCCTGCAGCCCGAGCACGTCCTGGTGGGCCAGAACTTCCGCTTCGGGCGTCACGCCGTGGGCACTCCGCAGACCCTGTCAGAGATTGGCCGGGACCGCTTTGAGGTCCATGCCATGGATCTCGTCGCCATGTCCGGTGTCACGGTGTCGTCAACCCGGGTTCGCGAGGTGGTGGCAGCTGGCGATGCCGCGGAGGCCGCCGAGTTGCTCGGACGCCCCTTCGAGGTCGGCGGGGTCGTCGTCATGGGAGACCAGCGCGGACGCGAACTGGGATTCCCGACGGCGAACCTCGTCCTGCCGGCAGGGCGTGCCGTTCCTGCTGACGGGGTGTACGCCGGATGGTTGGAACCCAGTAGTGGTCCGGACGCTGGTCGCCGACTTCCCGCTGCGATCTCGGTGGGGACCAACCCAACCTTCGATGGTCTCGAGCGCCGAGTCGAGACCTACGTCATCGATCGCGATGATCTCGAGCTCTACGGGGTTGACGTCACGGTCACCTTTGCCGAGCGACTGCGTGGGCAGATCAAGTTCGACGGTGTCGAGCCGCTGATCTCGCAGATGACCGACGATGTCGACGCGGCCCGGAAGATCCTGGCCTGAGGCGGGCATCACGTCCGAACGGCCATTCACTCGAGGCCCGTTGCCGAGTCGTGGTGCGGCCCAGGTGATCTGGCCGGAACCTTCGTCGGACCGGATACACCAGGCTGGGCACACTCTCTGCATGAGGCGCTTGGCTGCTGCTCGGCACACGCGAATTCGCGCTTGGTGAGCAAGAGCTGATACTCTTGTTCAGTTGCCGTCAGAACGGCCGCGGCCTTGGAAGAGTCTCCTGCAGTAAGAGCGTCGGGGACGCCGCGCAGCGGACAGGAAGGAACCCACCGAGATGGATGCTGCCGAGAAGAAGAAGATCATCGAAGAGTACGCGACCCACCCCGGAGACACCGGTTCCCCGGACGTCCAGGTCGCCATCCTCACCAAGCGCATCGCTGAGCTCACCGAGCACCTGAAGGTCCACAAGGGTGACCACCACTCCCGTCGTGGCTTGATGCTCATGGTTGGCCAGCGTCGTCGTCTTCTCAACTACATCGCGAAGAACGACATCGAGCACTACCGCGAGCTCATCGCTCGTCTCGGTCTGCGTCGCTGAGCGCCGCGGATCGCACGAATTGACGGGGTGTCCCTTCGGGGGCGCCCCGTTTCGCATCTCCTGACTCTGTTGATCAGGGCGGTTTCGCACCAGTTGCGCCGTGACTGAGCAGTTGCGCCGCGCAATACCGGCGCAACTGCACGTCCGTGGCGCAGCTGGGTTCAGCGCGTCCCGGCTGATTGGGGCCGGATCATGTCTGGGGAATCGTGTGCGAATCCTGCGGCGACGACCGGGCAGGTATCGGAGATTCGTGGGATTGCCCGCGGATGCCGTAGACTCAACGTCACAATCAGAATTACTGTAACCGTCGACTGCCTCCCCATGACACATGGGTCCTCGGTAGTGGTCACCGGGGCACGGTCCCGGCGGCTTCGATCGAAGACCGGTGTGGTTCTACAAGAGGCGCCTTCTGGAGCGCCAGCGGGCGGCGGTCGGCCCTGCGAAAGGACATCCCTGTGGAGGGACCCGGACTCGAATTCACCGAGGCCATCATCGACAACGGAAAATTCGGCAAGCACGTCGTCCGCTTTGAGGCGGGATTGCTCGCCCAGCAGGCGGACGGATCGGCTGCCGTCTATCTCGATGGTGACACCAT
>OKLR01000123.1_pt1 | contig 22502 bp, 18 predicted proteins | sample 1614281 | NCBI WGS metagenome assembly OKLR01 (sample SAMN04436920, study PRJEB24849) | human gut metagenome | biome: human gut; feature: NICU; material: stool | host: Homo sapiens | place: USA: Saint Louis, MO | collected 2012-05-13 | reverse complement strand
AGCGGACATTCGCCCAACAATTATTGGTGGGCGCTATGGTTTAGGTTCTAAAGATATATGCCACCATGTTGTTCTTCGTATTGTTCCCAGCGTGCTTCGCCGAAAGTAGCCAAGGAAAGGGCTTTGTGATAGTGTTCTTTCGCTATCTCTATATTTCCTAACGATTCATTAACTTGCGCTATTAGGTAGTAGTCGAAGAAAGGCCATCTATACCCACTTGGTGCATCCTCCATAGGTTCTTTCTTATTAGGAATAGCCATATCAAATTCTTTTTTATATTTCTCAGCTCGTTGGATATCTCCAAAATGAACAGCTAGTTTAATCATATAGTTAGCACATAGCTCATAGTCATTTATGCCATAAAAAATAGGTATATAGTCCTGTTGTTCCCATTGATCTGCTATTTCATTCCAAAATTCTTTATCAATATCATCTAAGTAGAACGTCCACAACGCTTTCAGCCATAAATAGAAATCTCTATTAGAATAATTTTCACAGGACTTACCATCTTCACCGTATAACAGAATATTCTTTTGTACTTTATAGTCTGAATCTATTCCCAATATTGGTGGATATAATTCTTTAATATACCGTTCATAGCCAAGTTGATTATTGGTTTCTATGTAATAATGTAGCAAAGCATAGCGTAAATCTTCTATATTAAAAGCATGTTCTGGATCGTCTAAATTCTCAAAAATAGAATCCATCTGTTCTTTATACAAAACTGGATCTTGTTGTTGCATAACCATTAGATCTTGTAGTATTGGCTCTATTCTTTCATCTCCTAAACAAGCATAGGCTAAAGCTCGATACCACTGAGATATGCGAGATACTTTCACCAAATACTCAACTTGCCAAGTATCTGTCGCAGAAATTTGTGCCTTTGCAAGTTGAGCATCTAACTTGTCTGCAATCGGTAGAATAGAGGCATACATATGTCTATTAAAGGCATGTCGACATGCGTCAATCATACAATAAAAGGTACAGCACAGACGCACATCTAGAGTTAGTACTTTTGCTAAATCTTGCTGCTTATAGATATCTCGTCCATCCAAACGTTTTTCATATATCTCCTCAAAAATAGACTGCACGGACTCATCATGAGTGAGTATAAAATTAAGATAGTCCTTACGTTGCTCATCTTTTGGAGATAACTGAACTAACAGCTTTTCTCGTGTAAGGTCTTTTACAAGGTTATCTAGCAAAGGACCTAAAAGGTACTGTTTCTCATAGCCAATCACCCCATCGTCATAGGATGGAAATTCATCATTATAAATGCTAAGAATCTGTGAATAATCATGTACAGCATAAGCATCTAATAATTTATCTATCCAAATATTACATTCATCATAAATGGATATGCTAAAACATCTATTGTTAATCATAAAACACTTATGTAAACTACAACACATCTCACAGACAAATGGATCCTCTGTTAAAGCAGCTAACTGTTCACTCTCTGTATCACCTTCCATTGCTTGTACCATGTAAGCACCAAAGGCATCAGCGATTAATAGGAACTCTGTATTAATTATCGTAGGTTCGTCCATGGTATGGGTATTGGAAATTGAGGAAACCGACAATGGAGATGGTACTGCTTCACGCTCGAGATTTTCCAAAATCTGTTGAACTGTTGTGACAGATAAGGGGGTATCAATATGAAATGCACCGTCTAAATAACCAAAAAAAGCATCTGGTTCAAAGAAGGCCTTTAAAAAATATCTAAGCATATGATCGAATATATACTGAGCCTCCTCTTTAGAAGATTGATGTGTTGGGAATAGCATATCCCTACCTCGATAGCTTTTATACATAGGATAAATAGTATAATATCCATCACGAGGTTCAGATAATAATGGTTCCCCATTATAGGTACCATGACTAATAAACTCTGGCAAACAATTGATAATTTCTGTTCGCAACTCCTCTATAGGTTTTCCCCAGTCATTGCAAAGTGCTTTTACAAAAGCACGAATACGTTTACACTCTAAATCATAACTTTTTCGAGCTGCCTTCACATCCTCTTGTTCATCCTCTAGGAAACATCGATCTGGTACATAATAATCCAAAGCAAGCAAAAATGTCGTTGTTTCCTTTCCTTCTATAGGTGGAAACAACGATGGTCGAATAGCATTAAATATACCTGTTGTACTTAAGGTTAAAAATCTCATAAATCCTCCCTATGCATAACACTACATAATAACAAACTCTCTTTATTCAAACGGTTTAACATATGACAGCTATTTGCTCAATTATTACATTAAATCTTATTTCTCTATTTAATACCCTATGCAACTGTTTCCGCTTTCACTTCAACAGCCATTACAGTCATACCTAGCTTTCGCAGATGGTTAATGACCTCAGGATTGTCTTCGTGAAAGCATAGTTCCTCTGGTTCACAATCAAAGAGCACCCAGAAATCTTGTACCGCATGGGATATATCGTTCTCTGTTTTATTGCTAAAGCGTATCGCTCTATAATCAGTGACCATATGGTGTCTTAGCAACATGCGTATCCGTTCAGGATTAGCCGCTGTCCATAAGGCACATCGCTCTCTGCCATATGTGCTGAGCACACGAGCTACAGAGGAATTCAATTGAGACATATCCAAGTGGTTTTCTACATATGCTTGTTTTAGGGTAGCGATATGAACTAAGTCATATTCTGACAGCTGGGGATACCATTCCTGTACGATTTCACGGGTAATACGTGGCACGACCACCTTACGAGGTTCTAATTCCATACATGCCAAAGCGTGTACATAGCCAGCTGTATTTAATTCATCGGTAAAGACCAATGTATTATCTACATCTACAATGTGAAACATGAGAACCTCCTTTATTCATATACATATCAAAATAGTTTTTGCTGTGCCTCTAGAGCTGGATTTACAAGGCCTACTAGGTCATCCACCGTTACCGATGTATACCCCGCAGCACCTACCGCACTTGGAATTGTCACTAATTGCCGCACTTTTTGTTGTGAAAGCAAGCTACGGTTCAGTTTCATCTCTAACACTTCGCTATCTGTCGTTTCATCGTACATAGCACAGGCAAGATGTCCGTAAGAATGTGCTTTTCCCATAGCATGGCGGGATCCACTGTCTCCATCACGGCCTTCATAGCTTGCGATGAGCACTACAGCCTTGGCAAATAACGCTTGCAACCGATCTCGCTCTACATAACGATTAATCGCTTCATTACGACTACGTGGCCCATTGTAGTATTCAGAAATAACAAGACCACCTTTTTCGATAATTTGATGGGCCATGTCCCGATGGTCTGCCGGTGAAATAGCATTTAATGGTGATGGCAAGATGGCAATTGTTTTTCCTCCGTAATCCATACAAACGGTATGCCCAATAGCATCACAACCTTTTGCAAGACCGCTCACAATATGCTGACCGCGCTGTACTAATTGCTCAACAATCTTACTTTCACGAGCCATGATGTCCTCGTTCGGCGTTGTGTAACCAATAACAGCCACATTCCGATTCAAATCACTCAACAAAGACAAGTCACCCTTATAAAACAAGAGATACGGACGATCCCCTTTAGGGGCGCTTTCATTAATAACTGGAAAATCCGCATCAAAGCAGCATACCGCGCCATCCATCCAGTCCATGTCATCTACCGCAACGGATAGGTCATGCACTACATCATCGATGTTTGGAATATCGCTCATCATGTCGAGGAACTCATCCTCTGTTTTCCAGTTATCATGAAAGCTTTTTCTCGTTGTAATGCGACTCGTCGTATTATGGACGGCCCAGATTTTTAAAGCTATCGGTGAAATGTTCATATTATGCCCCTTTTCTATAAGAAGAACGACGGTAGGTGTATGCCACAGCATAGAATATAACACGAGCTGCGCCCGCATCATATAATGCCTGAATACAATCCTCATCAACGTTCACTGTTTTTGTATAAATATCATCAATTAAAATAACCGTTTTGTCTCGAACTACATCGGCATTGATATGACAAGTGTCATTTGTAATCCCCACATAGGGCTCGCTACCACAATTATCAAAGCCTGGCAAATTTTTATGAATATGTGTTGTCTTCGTATTTGTATGTCGCATAATACAACTGATGCCATCTGTGATACCTGAGTATCCGTTGGCCTGTAATATTCTGACACACTCTTGCACCGCATCGCGGAAGCCCAACTGGTTAGGTGACATAAATGCTTTAGATCTAGGTACAACGGCAACAACCGCCTCCTCAAGATTTTCAGCCTTCATGATATCGGGTATATCCCTTTTTACTCTATCATACACTTCCTGACGGGCAGATTTTAGGACACTAGGACAATAGTTGTTCAATGTATTTTTTAAGGTATTAAGAAAATCAGGATTTCCAGGCTCACGAAAGCGCAAATACAAGTCACGATAATAACCAACACAGTCACAAGATAAATATTCATTGCTAGATAAAGTAAAACGTCTAATTAACTGTTCCATATGAACCTCCATGTATAAAGACTACATAATTATTGTTAAACCTGTGGAGTGCCCATCACTCAATTTCAAACCGTCAAGGACGGTCTCCAAACAAAGGAGATTTATGTATATAGAGAGGAGAAAATTTATTTTTAAAAGGAGAACTATCATGCTACTTGATGTTTCAACCCCTCAGGTTTAACTTGTGTGTTCATTATACGGATTAAACAAAAATAGAGATAATCAAAAAAACTAGGAACAAAAAAAGAGGTCTCAAAGACATCTATAACAGATGCCTTTAAGACCTCTTTACTTGAGAGTAACTATATTTGAACTCCCATAGAATTCAGCTGTACGGACTATAAACCCTATTTGTTTTGTAATATCACACGCACTTGACCAAGACTTTGGCTAGACAAACGACCTATGCCACAATGCTGTCCAAAAAGAGCCAAAATAGTAATTAGTTGATTTTCTTCTTCTGTTAATTTGGAGATATTAAAGGTAAACTTACCTACAAAACCAGTAAGCCCTCGATCACGACCATAAAACACTCGTTTTGTATGCCCCTCCCAACGTTCAAGCCTTACTTTGTCAGCAACAGTTCGTATTAAATCCTTGTCTAATACATCCGTCATATCGCCAGCATTCCATTTATCTACGAGAGAAGAAAAAATAAGACTTGATGTAGGGAATGTTATATCTCCATAGGTTCCGTTAAAGGATGTAGGCATCATAACCTCAAAGGTTATGTATTTCGCCGGTTTTGCAGAGAGACGGCGACTGATGAGTTCTAGTTCATTATCTACTTTCAACGGTAGATTAAACGGTGCCCCGTAACGAACCCCTACAATTGTAGTTCGTAGTCTACCAAAGACTACCTCTAAGCCCTCAGATATGCCTTCTAGTAATCCCCATAACTCACTATGCCATACAGAAACATGTAAATATAAGATATCCCCACGTCGAATAATATTATCTTGACGAGGCTCTTTAAAGGATAATTGTAGTGAGAAAGGCTTTATTCCTTCCATATCATGCCACCATGTAGCCTCATCTGCATCTACATGACTAAGAATAGAGAAAAGTGCCGCATGTAAGTATCGCCCAGGAAAGGCAGGCAAGCTGCCTCTATTCTGAGCCTCTAAAGCAATCGTAACTGTTCCAAGCATTATTTAGACCACTTTGCGATGAAGGATTTAGGTGTATCTAACTTGCTACGGTATTTGATACGAGGATCCATTTTATTATTCTTAATAGTCATCATAGAAATACCTTCGGTCCAATTCTTAGCTGCATTTGGACCATTCGCAATATTCCAATCTAACATCATGAATAAATCATCTAGCATAGCTTTATAAGAGGATATGTTAGAACCTAATGCATTATCGCGATACTGAGTGAAGGATTCCACATACTCATTAGGAGTAGTTATGCTAGCTCCAGTATTCCAAGTATCCCCACCAAATAGGCTACCATAGCGTTCTTTACTATCGAAAACCGTTACAGCAGACTCTAGTTTAATACTACCAAAACCGATGGATTTCCCCATACCAAGTTTATAGTATGTACGACGATTACCGCCAGAGTAATGATCTAAATCTAGGGACATCAACAATGCACCTAGTTCAACGCTACTTAAACGTTCAAAATGAATGCGGCTTTTAAAGGTAACGCCAGTATCAACTGGACGGATTTTACGAGTACCTTGAATGGCTTTTTCCGCTTCTGTACGAGTCCAATCTTTTGCTTTTGCTAAAGGTTGATGCCAGTACATTTTATAACCGCGAATGGATGCCCCTTCGTGTCCCCAATGGTTATAAGTAGAGTGATTATCTACATCTTGCTCTAAATACAATTGAAAGGATGTTGGATTAGGCCCCATCAATGGATGTGGGTAATCAGATTGGCACATTCTCACAGGTCCCACAACATGAGCATCGGAGAAGAATAAGCGACCAGCCCAATTATCACCGTAGCCAAATACACTATCACAAAGATCCACACCATTATTATGTTGCTCTAATGTAGTTGGTAAGTGATCGCTAATTTTCAAGTCATATGCAATACGATAGAATCGACCATGACCAAAATGCTCTACAATACCATCTTTTTCAGAGAAGAAACATGGCACTACAAACTTAACATCATCACAACGAGTATAATTCTTGGCTGCATCACCAGATTTACCGACTTTTTTATCCAATAGATTTAATGTACCACGGTTCTTATCGTCTTTATAACTGTCGATACATTCTTGAAGAATCGGAATGCGCTTACCTTCAAAATTACCAGGTCGAGTAATGCGCATGTAAGATTTTTTAGAGTTCATTCTACCTGTATGGATATTTACATACTCATCATTCCAATCAATAGATGGCGTATCTTTCTTCTTTTGCATTTCATAATCGCCAGAATACGACATTTTTCTAGATTCACTAGGTACAGCAAAATAGTTATTGTCTACAGTCTGAATGATAAAGCCAGGTGTTGCTTTTGTAGCAGCTTTCATTTCACCTTTGCCATTCTTTTCCATCCCTACCATGCGAGAAGCATAGTATTCTTTGAGAGATTTAATAGAACTTGCAAAATCACGGAAATAAAGATATCTATCTTCGAAATCACCAAGCCCCGTTCCCCGTTGGTATGGTCTAAAGCTACTAGCTGTAACAATCTTGAAGATTTGTTTTACCATACCTTTAAGGCTTGCCCCCGGAATTGTAGGATTATCTTGGCCGCCATAAAATTCAAGTGGTGTATCCTCGTCTTGTTTAGATGGCCCCCCAATGAATAATGGTGTTTCAGTAGTAATCGTAAGGTCGATATAGCCTGTATGTGTGTCAGCTTGTTGTACATGATCACAGTATGCTTTTAGCACATCTTTTGTAACCCCTTCAAAGTGACCATTATAAAACTCAGCTGGAATTACATGCTCTGGCAAGCGTACAAAATTGTACGCTGCACTTGCTGGCTCACTTGGGTATTTGCTGTTACCACCACTGCGATTGCCACCTTGATTATTGTAGGAATTATTATAGCCACCAGAGCGATTTTGTCCACCGCCACGATTGCCACCGGAATGTCTTTCATTGGCTACTTTTTCAACATCCATACCTGGATTATTTCGTGCAAAGAAGGCCGCACTAGCAGCATGTCTATTTTTACTTTTACCTTTACCAGCCATACTAGACCTCCTTAGCTTCAATTTTGACATATCGATAATCTGTATAGCTCGCTTGATGATTATCTAAATAGCCAATGTAATTACGTGTTGTTAAATAACAGTATTGTTTTGTAGTGGATACAGGGATAATTTGTGAAAGTTTACGGCCTGTATCAATTAAGCTTATAAAGCTTTCTACTCGGTTTAGCTGCGTACGACCCGCATCAACTTCACCAATCATACGAGAGGAAGAATCAACGTATATTACGGATTCACCAGATTCATCGTTAATATAGCGATACACAATCTCACCATGTTGTACGGTGAGACGCAACTCTTCTGTTTCATTAAAGATACGCATATCTTGTAGATATGCTAAGTCTACATCAGTTGTCCCATCAGAAAATTGGAATCCACCTTGCTTGTAATAGCCCCATTTAACTTCATGGACAGACCAAGTAATAACTCGGCCCTCTTGTTTCATGTATTCATTTACTACAGCTAGTACGTTCACATTAGCTGTAGGGCCGCATATGCCGCAAGTACGTGTATATACACCTTCATGGCTATGTAATTGTTTACTCATGAGCACCCTCCTTAGCTAACATTGTATCTTCTGTAGATTGATGTAACGCTTGTACCAAAGCTTCAAGTTTAGTGGATTCACCCTCCGTAACCTTACCAGTACCATCGATACCATAGCTTTCACCATGATATTGAACCGCAACAGAGTTACCTTTAATGCGGCCATAACCGATTGTACGATTAGCGCCCAACGTAATTTGACCTGTCATAAGATCTTTTACAAGGAGTAGCACAAGGCCCGCTTCACTATCACTACAGTCTTTAACAGTCATACGCAATCGGAATACTAACTCTTTACCTTTCCCCTTACGTACAGGATGATCTTGGAATAAAGCACCATTCATGGCACCACCTGTAAAGCGGTCCACGCGAATGCGAGGTTGTTCCTCTTGTGTAAAAGATTTATCAAAGTAAACTTCATCTACCATGACACGACCTTTACGGCTTTCATTTGTTTTTTCAATGCTATAGCCAAAGAGTGCATCTACCGCTTGATTACTACGGCCTAATGCCTGTAGTATACGGCTACAATGGTGACGTAATATGCCCTTAATGGATGTTCCTGGAATAAAGAGAGCTACGGACTTATCTTCCCAAGCCTCTTCGAAAATAGATTTAATAAGAACTGTATCTTCTAAGCAGCATTCTATATCTATAACAAGGTCTTTTTCAGCAATCATGCATCGCTCAGGAATAGCAACAGATGTACCCGCTTTACGTAGTAACCACGCTTTTACATGTTCTGGCTTAGTGAAGTCATAATGCTCTAAAGAAATATCTTTACATGCTATGCGGCCTAAACCATTCACCGTACGAGCACCAACGGAGATGCCATTTTTAAGTAGATTAGCTAGTGCTACCAGAGCTCGCTCAATCTTATCCGCTTGATTTGCGTGACATTGACGAATTACGCAATCGATATGTAATCGACCAGTCGCACCAGACTCGATGACTTCGAAGTCATATTTTGCGCCATCTTTAGTAACACCACGCACATCGTCTATACAGATGCCATCACGAATGACAATATTTGTATTATTTAATGGAATATCATTAATCTGTAATGCGCTTTGTGTACCTTTATCAGCAATGGAACCAAATAATACATCTTCAGATACAGGTTCAAGGCCTTGAATCGCTTGGCGTAATACGCCTGCTAAAGATGTACCAGGAATGAATGGTTGACCATCGTGATAGGTTACCACGATATCATCTACTGTATCATTTAAAATATCATTACTAACACCAGCTCGAATAACGAGAGGGCTTGTGAGTTTGACAGTACCAGCTAGAGTGTACCGCCCTATTACACTTGCAGAGTTTAACATACGACGGTCCTCCTTACTTAATCTTTCTAATATGTCTAAAGAAATATGTCCAATATTCGTAGGCCACTACATTTGAAAGTTTTTGTTTGTCGAGCCCTACCATATCGACTAATTCAGCAGGAATTTCGTAGTATGTTCCACTTTCGCCAGATTTTGCTAAGCAAGCTGCCACTAGTGTAGGCGCATCAAAATCAATGATATACTCCATCAAGTTAACACGTTTTGTTTCACTGCGCGTATAAGCATGCTCTAAATGGAACTCACGCAAGTTCTTTTCAATAACTCTAGGCTCATTTTTCTTTTGCCCTTCTGCCTTCTTATCTTCCAAGAATTGTTGTAATTGCTTATGACCAGTTTCATGATTTGTACCAAGTTCATTCAATAGTACAGATGCAAAATGCTTAGATATACCACTTCTAGACATAGTACGTTTAATATACGTATTTACATCGTGAGCAGCACGCAAACGAGCATTTACAATAACTTGTTTTTCCAATACCTTTTTTGCAATTTCTTGTGTTGGCATATGTAAAGATTTGAGCTTAGGTACTTCTTGCTTACCTAATTTCACTAGTTTGAACTCGCCAGGAGTCCATAAACGGCCTTGACCGTAGCCCTCTTGAAGTCGAGTACCCATGCCGTTATACAAGATATTTTGTAGTTTATCTAGATCATCTTGAGACCAACCAGATTCCTTTACAAGCTCTACGATACTACCAGCAGATGCAGACGCTTCAGCGCTACTACGAACGCCCCAAATACTATTAAAGCTTTGCTCCTCTTGATAAGAGGCAAACACAGTACCTACAGAGATATCTGAACCAATTGATTGGACTGCTTGAGCTACTACATGACCAATAGACTCATTACCTAGCACTAATGGCGTATGAAGTCGCACATATACAGAGTTACCACTATTTACTGGCGTTGGAACAGCTGTAATATCACCAATTTCAACGAGACAGTGACCATATTCAGTACGACGAGAGCGACCGATATGACAATCCAACTGTTTAGGGAATTGACGTACAAACTCTTCTAATGCAGCTTTAGGCCCCACCACACAGCCAACAAACACTTGATTTGGTTCAATGTATTCATAGTTAAAAATATTTCTGCCCTCATTACTGCGACCTTGCACACGTTCTTGCTCTAAGGATCGAGACATATGTAATTTAATAGCCGTTTCAATTTGTACAGGACTACATTCTTTGCCATCTATAATGATAAAACCTTTAACACCTTTAAAGCCCAAAAGATCTTTACCGGTGTAGAAGTCTACGACATCATCACTGGCATAGCCTTCTGCATTTTTGTTCTTTTGTAAGCTCAACGGTGCTGGGAAGGACGTACCTTTTGGCGTATGCTTATAGGCCGCAACAAATCGTAAGTCACCATAGAATAACTTCATAAAATCCTGATTTTTATGAGCTTCTCTACCAAGCTTATGAGAGGAAATAAACTGAGATGCAAAAAGACCGCGCAATACTCGACCATCAATAGAGCCACGTGTAGATGTTAATACACCTGCCGTGGAGGAATTCGCAATAAGCGTTGGGGATTTAACGGTAATCGTAATATTTACTTGTTCCATAATGTACCCCCTAAAGATTCTAAATCAAAAGATGTGTCATCAATTATGCATTCCACTTGACCAAAGCCACGATTACGTTTACCACCAATGCCAGTCAAATTACGCACTGCACATGCTAAAATCAATCGTTCTAATTCCGTCATATCTTCCACATCGATTTGACCACTGAAAGCAAGACCTCTATTGAGAACGCGAGAGTTATGCAACGTCCCCTCTAGTGCTGTACCTGTTACTTGATCGATAGATGTGTAATAACGCATAGATGTGTACTCTTCGAGGACACGTTCCTTCGTAAACACTGCTGGATATTGCTCTTCAAGAGCCGCTAATTCACTAGCTACCACGTCATAATCAGCAATTGTTAAATTAGAAATAGATAATCTAGGGTTATCCTCTGCACCTTCAAGGCGATTAAACAATGCCTTTACATCATCAATAGTAAAGGTATTCAAACCTGCTGCATGCATCATTTCAGCTACTTCAATGGCACTTTCATATAAAACACCACGCACACGTTTAGCAGGAATAAAAGGAATTCCATAACGATCATGGACGATAGTGCTGTCCGTGTTGACATCGCCTTGGCCGGACATAAGCATCGTTGGCGACAATAATTTAATAGTTAATGTGTACATACTTACTCCAATCCAGGCAAAACATAATCCATTAATTCTATGGCATCAACATATGGCGTACGCATTTTACCATTTACCTTAGCCCACAGTTTTTCTTTGAAAGCATCCCAACCAGATACAGTAGGCATAAATTTATTAGTGTTGCGCAGCTGCTCGAGGAATACAGTCCACATATGTTCATTATCTTGTAATACAGAACGCAATTCTTTGACCTTATTATGGGCCAGTAAATCACCTGAATATGCTTTATCCTTAACCAAAATAAATTGATGTGTACACTCTAATAATTTTGAAAGAGCAAATATATCTTTTTCAGCCTCAATATTATCATTAAACACTTGATATGGCCCAAAATGCATATTACCGGTTAAGCTACTATATTCATTAGCGAAAAATTGCTCCAAGGTAGGTGCTGTTTCACCATGAAGGAAGGCAAAATCCATCCAACAAGACTCATTAACCTTGTGCACCGCATTATATTCACGCATTTTAGATTTAGCGCTATCGCAAAGCTGCTCTGCCATTTCATAGCCTCTAAAGAATGGGTAAGACGTAGGAATTACAGCAATACCGGCACAAGAAGAAATGGACATGCCGTTCTTATCACTCAAGAGTTGTTGCATTAAATAGTGAGATGCTTGCACTGCAATACGAGCATTACAGATAAAAGTAATATCATCGCCACCAATGATAATCGGACGGATTGGCAACATATTCTTAGACAATTCGAGGTTTTCATCAAGAATATCATATTTATCAATAATCCATTGTACCAATGCTTTAAAGCTCTCCAATGTTTTTGTAGCTACACGTTTAGAAAGAGCACTTCGTTCTTCTAATGTTTTACATTGTCTAAAGTGAGCACCCATGTTATTACCATCGATATGAACGATAGCAATATCATTTATACCTGTTTTACTCTTTTCGGTAGATTGGTTTTGACCTAACTCTTCAAATTCAGATGGAAATACCCAATCAGTCGTTTCCGTACCAAATAAGTCTGTTTTCAAACGGCTATTCGCAGCCTCAAAGGCTTCAAATTTAGCTGTGAAGGATGTAGCAACTAAGCGCTTATCACTACCAAAGCTTTGCGTTGTATTTGCTACATCACCACTGAAATCACAAATGGTTGTCAAACCTGTATTGGCAGGATGCACAATTGGATTCAATGCAAATTGATTAGCTTTCAGTTGTTTATATAACTTGCTGAGATCTACAGAAAACTGTGTTCCATCAAGAGTAATGTAACCAGTTGTGGCACCTACTTTTAGACCTGGATACTGCACCAAGACTTGAGTAGTAAATTTCTTAACAATATCTTGAACCAAACTTTCATGTTTATCATCTACAAGAACCAGAGCATTACCGCCGCCAATATACGCAACGTATACAGGTTCTGGAAGAGATGTAATACTATCACTACGAGTCAACCAAGATGTAGTGTCAGCCTCTACCCCAAGCTTATTGATAATTTCTTTACACAATACATCCTCAAACAATCTATCCACAATAAACGATGCTCCAACATTGGCCTTCAGTTTATTGTTAGCAAAAATATACTTTTGAATAGACTGCACATCAAACAATATGGCATTTACTTGCATAGGCTCACTCCTTACCTATTAACACAACATTTATAAATGACAATATTCTCGAAATTGAACAAACTGAAAGTTGACGATTTTCTCATTTATGCCTGCTTCGTAAGATTCACTCACCAAGCGCTCACTAGTGGCTACTAATACAGTAATTCCCACTGCTAATAGTCGTTCCACTAAAGCGTGACAGTATACAAATTCCCCCTGGCACAAGACAGCCTGTGGATTGAGACTTATAATCCTCCCTGCATATTCCTGTACTAGCTGCCCAATTTCACCAGATGGTAACGCTGGATCAATGAGGGGAAATGGTATATCTACCACCTCACCATATTGATGAGCTGCTGCCAACTGTTCATCCGACCAATATTGAGAAGGATGATTCGTATGATTGATAAACATAACCACTCCTCACTATACAAACCACAAAACAAAATTCATTTATTATTCATCTTTAATGATAGCAAATCGTATAAAAAAAATCACTCATAAATACATGATTTATGAAAGATTTTTCATATTTTATAAATTGTATATAATTACACGAATGTATAGGCTGATACCATATTTTTACATATACATCGGCTCCTACTATCAAGATATATTCTCAGATTTTTCAATATCTACTGTTTCACCTAACGATTTGAGATATGAAATAAAAGCTTGTATTTCTTGTTGAATCCATTTTCTTGGTGCTAGATTATCAAGGCGAGAAAGCTCCGCTTTCATATAGTCCTCATAAAGCTCCACCCATTTCTTATTGGTCTCTTTAGATAAAAAACAACCTCGTTCTGATAGATCAAAATCTTCAGGGAGTATCATATGACGATTCAATATTTTTAATACAAAGCGATCGATTATATCTTGTCTAAATATATCCATTACATCGTACACTAAACTATCCTTTCGATTATTCGTGCTATGTAGAACACCTATGCGTACATCTAAACCAGCAGTCAACAAACAGACACGTACTTCCCGTTCTAAAAACGAATAGCCATAACTCAAGATAGCGTTAACAGGATCAGGGCTAGGATGACGTCTACGGCCAGAAAATTCCCATGGTTCAGATAATACATGCCCTAATACAGAAAAATAAGTCCTAGATGCTAATCCCTCTATACCACGTAATGTGTCTACTTTTTTTGTTCTTTCTACACGTTTCAGCAACGCTTGCATCGTTCTATGTATAGCCACAAAATTTGGAATGCATTTACTCTTTTTGTACTGATTCAACAAGGCTATCTGACCTTTAATCTTACGTCGAACAATATATTTTGCCCCATCTAAGGCAAATTCTTGATTTTGAAAGCATGCTACTTGCCACAACAAACGTTGTAAAGTCGTATGCTCATCCCCTAAGGTCCCTACAAGCTGATACTTATAATCTACAAACTGAATGAGAGAACCTTGCTTCACTAAAGAAAACATAACCTGCGTAGAAATCTGAATCGTTCGGCCTAATACAAGATTTGATACAGTCGCTATAGAAATTTCTTTAATAACAGAATGATCTTTTTCAAGTACTAACAATCCTCCATCTTGTCGTATCGATATACCAGGTGTCATTACATATAAAGTTTCTAACATCACAACCTCCTAAAAAATTAAATAATCAACATCTTATCCTCTGTTAATGGAATCATTTTATTACACCATATAGGTGTCTTAGCTGTGTCAGAAATAGAGACGATGAGGAGGCGCCGTGTTTCATCCCCTTGTGTTAGTACCTCGAGTTTTTTGGCAATCGTTTCTACTCTAACGTGAGCATGAACACATAAAAACACACTATACTGTACGCGGTAACAGAAGGATTCTAAATACTTAACTACCTTATTTCTAATTTTAGTATCGGAAATATCATAAGAAATAAGATACCGCATCAGAACCTCCTGTATCTTTACTTTCTACCATTAGTCAGAGAATCAAAAATCATAAGCAATACAATCCCACATAAAAATATCCCTATGAAGCCAGTCATTCCATTCACTCCTTTACTAAACAACAATCATTGATTCTGGTCTTTCACCATAATTATTAGGATCTTCATCCCCTGGCATCAGCACTAAACCAATTTTTACAAATCCCATTATTTTAGCCAAAGTGGGCTCAAAAATAGCTATTATAGCAGCCACAATATAAATACCTGCTAAATAAGTTGGTCCATTTAAATCATGAATACGCCGCGATGCAATAGCTAACTCTCGAACAACAGAATACCCTATGATTGACCAACCCAATACCCAGAAAAACTTTGATACAGGGGCAAGACTAATACAAAGGCCCCCAAGATAGCCAATACCAATAATCATCAACAAATTCATAAAATAAGAGCGACGATTCATACGCCCTGATAAGGACAACATAGACTTTAATTCTTGCTGTAAATTTTCCATAATACCCTCCTTAATAATCATTCCGTGATGGTAATACAAACCACACCAATAAAGATAAAAACAACATTGCCATATACTACCTCCTATATAAGACCAATTAAACTTATTGAGTTCATTATACGAATCATACTGAAAGTGAACTAATCAGAAAAACTAGGAACAAAAAAAGAACTGTATCTTTGTGTGACATACACAAGAACACAGTTCTTTATTATTATGTAATTTTTAAGTTAGATATTCACATTCTTCGACGCATACTGTAAATGGTAAGTGCTGTTGCAACTGGGCAAGTAATTACTGTTTCTGAAGACCCAATGACACCGTTTCAATACCGTAAACGGTAAGCTGAATCCCTTATCACCTTCGTTTTACCTTCACTTCGTTCAGGCACTTTAGATGTGCGGACCTCATCGTCGCCTTGCTCCTCTGCTATCTCTCACCCTTCGGCGCATACCGTAAACGATAAGCACTGTTGCAACGCTTGGATTAATGCTTCCAACTATGGCGCACCTGACCAGTTTCAATACCATAAACGGTAAGTTGAATCCCTTATCTCCCTCGTTTTACCTTCACTTCGTTCAGGCACTTGAGATGTGCGGACCTCATCGTCGCTTTGCTCCTCTGCTGTCTCGCACCCTTCTGCGCATACCCTAAACGGTAAGTGCTGTTGCAACCGGAAACGGCTACAGAAATTTTGCCTAAGCAATTTTATGGGGTTCAATACCGTAAACGGTAAGCTAAATCCCTTATCACCCTCGTTTTACCTTCACTTCGTTCAGGTACTTGAGATGTGTGGACCTCATCGTCGCTCTGCTCCTCTGCTGTCTCGCACCCTTCTGCGCATACCGTAAACGGTAAGCACTGTTGCAACCCAACAATTTGGGCGTACATTAAACGCCTATTGGTTTCAATACCGTAAACGGTAAGCACTGTTGCAACTAATCATGACTAACTTAACATTCTTAAACATTTCTAATGTTTCAATACCGTAAACGGTAAGCACTGTTGCAACAGCATACCTCAGAAAGCCAGTATTCATGGGGCTTAAAATTAAGTTTTAGCAAACCTCACACCGTAAACGGTCAGATTGGGCTCCCATTTGATCAAAGATACCGATAAGTATAAGTAAATACTGATGGTAAATGATTTTTCTAAGGTTACAGTAATTATAAGGGTTTCTCGATTTTACGTCAATATTCTTTATCGTTTTCTTTCTGACTTATGGCTTATTTTTAATTAAATGTAGATAGTATCTAAGTTTAATAACCTTTAACTTAATTTGAATACCTAAAAAAGGATTTAGTCTATCTACTACATATAAAAAGACCTATCCATACGACATCATATGAATAGGCCTATATACAATTATATTCCATCATTACTTTTACTATTAATCCTCAAGATACCAAGCGAATATATACAACAATAGTAATCCTATTAGAGTTGACATGTACACCTCTCCTATACTCAATCAAATAATTCGTCTAGTATAAAATCTACTGCTTCATCAACAGCTATTTCTATTACTAAATCCAATAGTTCATCCATATTTTCACCTCATTACAATTAAAACCTTTTAATACAATCCTTAAAACTTACATCTCCTGTTTTCTACTAATTTATATTGTAACAATTGTTTCATACTATTTTCTCCTTACATTAGTCCTCAAATAATTTACATACTATTAATCATACGACAAAGCCTATATATGGATACATACTATCATCTACCTTTCTTAATATATCAACCAACAACTAGTCATCAGACTTAACGGCTTGATATACGGACACACCTAATAATACACCTGCTGCAAAACCTTCCCATGCGGCTGCGGCCGCTGCTGCTGCAAATAATGGTAGCATATTAATTCCTCCTAAAATACATATAAACAAAACAAATCCTTTGACATTTACAATTTCAAATATCCAATTCTACAAGTCATTCATTACCTCCCAACTCATATGACTAAATTAACTATCCATAGTATAACCTTATCAAAGATACAATTGAATTCATAAAAACTAAGGCGAACTATCATCTCTATAATTCAAGTATTTCGCTCTGGGTTACAAAATAATTATAGAATGAAAATCGACAAATCCATATTCAAAAAAACTAAGATGCAAAAAAGGGTGAATCTAAAGATTCGCCCTTTTACATTAAATATGAAAATACACAATCATAAACGATAAAAACTGTTACCTTTTCACCTTCGTTTTAACTTCACTTCGTTCAGGTACTTGAGATGTGCGGACCTCATCGTCGCTTTGCTCCTCTGTTGTCTCGAACCCTTCGGCGCATACCGTAAACAGTAAGTACTGTTGCAACTTGGTATTGCGACAATTTGAATGGAATTTTGCTCGAAAGTTTCAATACCGTAAACGGTAAGCTGAATCCCTTATCACCCTTGTTTTACCTTCACTTCGTTCAGGTACTTGAGATGTGCGGACCTCATCGTCGCTTTGCTCCTCTGCTGTCTCGCACCCTTCTGCGCATACCGTAAACGGTAAGTACTGTTGCAACGCTATTGCACGTGGTATCACAGATTATACAGGAGGGGTGTTTCAATACCGTAAACGGTAAGCTGAATCCCTTATCACCCTCGTTTTACCTTCACTTCGTTCAGGCACTTGAGATGTGCGGACCTCATCGTCGCTTTGCTCCTCTACTGTCTCGCACCCTTCTGCCGCATACCGTAAACGGTAAGTACTGTTGCAACTAGTGGTCTTTATCTTGATCAGTGGGTGTACTAGGAGGAGTTTCAATACCGTGAACGGTAAGTACTGTTACAACGGCTAGAAAGAATGCCTTCCCAAGAGACATTCATAAGTTTCAATACCATGAACGGTAAGTACTGTTGCAACTTATGATTTCAATGATTGTTTGTTATGATGCAAGACGGTTTCAATACCGTGAACGGTAAGTACTGTTGCAACCTTACAAGGCAAATGCCACTACTGATGGTATTAGAGTGTGTTTCAATACCGTAAACGGTAGGTACTGTTGCAACTACCTGTAGTTGATACGTTTAAAGGGTTGGCACATTTCTTGTTTCAATACCGTAAACGGTAGGTACTGTTGCAACAATCTCTTATGAACGTCATCCAATTTATGTTTGTCTCGAGTTTCAATACCGTAAACGGTAGGTACTGTTGCAACACCCGCTTCGCGAAAATATATAGCTTACTGACGCAAAAGTTTCAATACCGTAAACGGTAGGTACTGTTGCAACCCTCCAAAAATTAAATGGAATGAAGAAAAATCTGAATTGTTTCAATACCGTAAACGGTAGGTACTGTTGCAACAATGCATTGTCCGAAATGACGTTAAACTATTTTATTGTTTCAATACCGTAAACGGTAGGTACTGTTGCAACAGTGTCTCTCAGAAAGCCAGTATTCATGGGGCTAAAAAATAGGTTTTAGAAAACCTCATACCGAAAACGGTCAGTTTGTGCTCCCCTTAGATTAAAAATGCTCATGAACATAGGTAAATACTGGTGGTAAATGATTTTTCTAAGATTACAGTTATTATAAGGTTTTTTGAATTTGGCGTCAATATTCCTCATCATTTTCTTTTTTTGATCATCTTAGCCAAATACAGATAAAACTTATATTCAGCAAATTTTATAATACATTTATTACAGTAGAAAATGATTGTGACCGAATGTTACATATATAAAAGACCTACTCATATGAGACATCATATGAATAGGTCTAATTAACATCAGATTCAATTATAATAATCAAAATTACTCCTCAACACAAACATGAACTAAACCAAACTCAACAAATAGTCCCATACAAACACCTCCTCCTATACTAAAAGCCTGAAACAACAAAAGTACAATTACATATCTACACGACTAATCTTTCTACACATGTTACCTCCTTATTATATGAACTTAAATTAACCATCTAAAGTATGAACTAATCCGGTCTACCTATGAGTTCATAAAAGTAGAACGAATCTTTGGTTTTATGAATCAAAAGGTATTTTATTTAGGTTACAAGGTTATTATAAAATGTGAACCCATATATCCCTATTCAAGAAAACTAAGACGTAAACATAAATTTTAAGATTCGCTTATATATCTATTATTTTACTATGGGCTAGGCTCTATGTAATTTATATAAAATTTGGTATAGTATTCATAAAAGCTTCATTTTTAATTCTCGATTCTCTAGGAGCCATATTATGGAACATCATATTTACCTAACATTTTTAAGCACCTTACATACGAAAGATAATCCATATAATCCGCAAAAGCTAGAAAAAACGGTTGTTAATCTTACTGAGATAGCTCCCTTTGATGTCATCCGTCAAACCAATGAATCCGCTTTAAAGTATCTTTTACATAATAAAATAAAAGAAAATTCCAATTTCAAATTAGATAAGCTGTTCTTTTTTAAATCACCAGAAATGGAGAATACGTTTAAAGAATCTACCATATCAAGCCTCAATGTATTTGAAGAGCAAATGTGTGATTATATCAATAAAACAAGTATACCTATTACGTGGAGCCCAGAAACAATTAATTATATAGATTGTGGTGACATCGACTATATAGACAATCTAAAGGACAGCATTATAGATATGTCTCAAGCTATAATGGAATATTATAAAAGCAAGTCATCTGATGACAGGGTTATCTTACATGTAGACTTATCTGGTGGCCCACGAACAGCTATTATGCTAATGATTGCCATCATTAGACTAGTAGCTTTTCAAGGTATTGAAATTGGATCTATTTTATATGCCAATGTAAATGCAAATAACAATAGCATAGTTCGAGTATATGAAGGGAACTCCATCTATAATATTTACGATATGATTACAGGATTTGCTGAGTTCAACCAATTTGGTAGTGTTGATACCTTAAAAAACTATGTAAATACTTTAGATAATCCCGATGTCCAAATCAAAGAACTAATCTCTAGCATGGGAGATTTTTCAGAAGCCGTTCGTCTATCTAGTCGCGGTATATTCCAAAGATCCATGGAGGACATTCATAAACTTTTAACAGATATCGAATCCTCTAAACAAGAAATACCTGCAAATAATAGGAAAAACCATAAAAACTTTGAAATTGAGGCACTCAAATTAATGAGTGGCAAAATTCAAAATAATTATAAAACAGTGCTAGCTAATAAAGAAGACGATTTAGCATACATTGATTGGTGCCTAGCTAATGGTTATCTACAGCAAGCCTTAGCACTATTCGCTGAATTTGTACCTCGTGCTATTTTAGAATCTAAAATGATTATTTTAGACGACACAATCTTCCCTACAGACTCAGACAATGAATTGAGTGCCTCTATGGAGAACTTTAATACGATTAATGAGTATACCGCCAAAACAATGGAAAGCGTAAACAATATAGCGACTAAGATTAATAATAAAATAAAAAGCGTATTACTGAAATACTTTAGTGGTGATTTTTCAAAAGAGTCTAAGCAAATTATCCAACGAACATTAAAAAACAAGAAAAATAACATTAGCGCTAACATTACTAGAGAGGATACACAATACCCTAAATTTGAAGAGCAACTAATAAACGATATTAATCAAATAATCTTAAAAGAAGCAGAAAAAGAGCCACATAATTATTTGAAATACAAAACGTTTACCAATAATAATGTTAATGTGCCTAGTAAGCTACTGCGACTTATCAGTAATATAGGTATAAATACCAAATCTATTGTAGGTATAAATGAGTTCAGTAAAGATATTAGAAGATATTTTACTGCTGCACTTGTACATCAATTAAAAGAAATTAAAGATTTACCTAGCGATGTTGTAACAGTTAATGATCAATATGAAATTACACTTAACGACACTAATAAACTCTTTAAGGTAAGAGATGCATTTATTTCAATCTTCACGAACTCAAACAATGATGATATATATCGTTTTCTATTTGCTAATTTTGTATCATATCAATATCCAATAGATTTATTCCCCCATCAACTTTATGGAATAGATGGACTCACACTTAATTCAGTATTAAAAAGCAATCCAGAAAAAATAACACAAGTAGCTCGCATATTAAACCTTTATAGAACATTAAAAGGTAGTCGAAATGATACGGCACATGCACGTGAAGAAAAACGGGGCCAGTTTATTGAAAGTGAAGACATAAAAAGGGAATTAAAACAATGTCTTAACGATATTCGTGAGGTTCGTGAGTATATCTGTACGTATAATCAACAATAATTTCATAAAAACCAAAAGGCTATAGATTATTACTATCTATAGCCTCTTATATTAAATATCCTATTTTCTACTCAATTCTCTTGCCATTGCTACACATTTACGAATCTCATGGCGTAGTTCTTGGGATGTAGTATACTTACATAGCATTTCTTTATTCGCATGGTTACTATCATTACGTGCCTTTTTTATCTCAAAGTATTGCTCAATAAACTTCATTGTCTTAGTTACATCCTCTAATGCTACATGCGGAATATATACACCCGAAACCTCAAATAAAGGAACCCCTTTATCATACGGTTTTCGTTGTGATAATAATAACTCAGCCGTAGTCACTGCACTATCTTTAGTATCTGATAATTGATGCATAATAAGACTCTTATATGCCTTATATTTTTTTTCTTCAATTAAATAATTTAATATAGCATTACATACCATATTACGCGCTAACATACTTGTTTTTTTCAACCTAAATGAAGAATTATCTGCATCACAAATAATATACTCTTTAAATTCCTCTTTACTTAAAACTTCAGATATTATAT
>OKLR01000113.1_pt1 | contig 24136 bp, 19 predicted proteins | sample 1614281 | NCBI WGS metagenome assembly OKLR01 (sample SAMN04436920, study PRJEB24849) | human gut metagenome | biome: human gut; feature: NICU; material: stool | host: Homo sapiens | place: USA: Saint Louis, MO | collected 2012-05-13 | reverse complement strand
ACGCCACGGACACATGGCCAGACATCGGGACCACCTGGCACGGGTCGGCAGCGTCGATCGGTCCGGTCTCAGGTGAGCGGCGTGCGCGTCGATGGGGCCGTGGATGGTGGCTGTGTCCGGGAGCTGGTGTGTCGTCCCAGCTGCTGCGCTCGCTGCAGGACTGTTCGGAAACCCTCAGGGAAGAAGGTCCTCAGGAGTTGGAGGGGTTCGCCTGTCGAGCAGCGTCCAGCCTCCGAAACGACTCCAGCCGGATCGGCCGGATGAGCCCGTGCTCGACGGCCCGGTCCAGGGCACATTCCGGAGAACTCGTCAGATGCTCACATCCCCGCGGACACTGGGCGGTGATGGGCTCCAGATCACCGAATGCGGCGAGGATCCGGTCAGCCGTCACATGGGACAGTCCGAATGATCGAACCCCTGGGGTGTCGATGATCCACCCCCCGCCGGGCAGCTCGAGGGCCTGCGCAGAGGTCGAGGTGTGTCTGCCTCGTCCCGTGGCATCGTTGACGTGCCCCGTGGTTCGTCCGGCACCGGGCACGAGAGCATTCATGAGCGTCGACTTGCCCACCCCGGAGTGACCCACCAGGACGGTCGTCCGGTCGGTGAGCATGTCGCGCACGGGGTCCAGATCTGCTCCGGGTCGGGTCGTCACCACCGGTACGTCGAGTGACCCGTACAGCTCCATGAGTTCGTCGGGGTCGGCCAGATCTGCCTTGGTGAGGCACAGCACGGGATCAACCCCGGCGTCATAAGCGGCCACGAGCACCCGGTCGATCATGCCCACGCGTGGCTCGGGCTGCGCGAGGGCGGTGACGATGAAGATCTGATCGGCGTTGGCGACGATGGCCCGCTCATGGGGGTCGGTGTCGTCAGCCGTACGACGCAGGACGGTGCGACGTCGCTCCACCTGGGGTATTCGAGCCAAGCTTCCTTCGGCTCCCGACGTGTCACCATCCAGTCTGACCCGATCACCGACGATGACGGCCTTGCGACCAAGGCTGCGAGCCTTCATGGCAACGAGGTCGTGGTCGTCCAGGCGGCACGTGTAGCGCCCACGATCAATGGAGGTCACCTGACCAATGGGCAGATCGGAGTAGTCGGGACGATTCTTGGTACGCGGACGGGACCGCCGCCGGGGGCGATCAAAGGCACTGTAGTCGTCGGTGTCGATACCTGAACTGGCCAGCCGGCGTGGGCTCATGGACGTCCTTCCACTAGGTGGGACCACATTGCAGGAAAGTGTGGCATCGTCTTGGTGGTGCACGAGACGTCGTCGAGGACGACTCCGGGCACGAGCAGCCCCACGAGAGCAAGGGCGTGTGCCATGCGGTGATCGGCACAGGTGCGGACGAGCCCGCCAGTGAGGCCACTGGCGCCGGGACAGCCGTCCTGCCCACACCCGGTGATGACCATCCCATCCTCGGTCTGTGAGACGTCGCCCCCCAGCATTCGAAACTGATCCTCCACGGCTGCCAGCCGGTCGGTCTCGTGACCACGGATGTGTGCGACCCCTCGGATCCTGGTGCGTCCATCGGCCAGCAGACCGAGTGCCGCGACGACTGGGGTCAGCTCGCTGGCGGCGTGCAGGTCGACATCGATTCCATGCAGCTCACCGCCGGTGACGCGCACCACATCGCCGCACCGATTCACGATGGCCCCCATCCGGGTGGCCAGGTCGAGGAAGATCGTCCCGGGCTGGTCGGTGACGCGTGGCCAGCCGGGAACCTCCACCGATCCGCCGGTCACCATTGCTACGGCGAGGAACACTGCTGCGTTGGTGAGATCCGGCTCGATCGTCTCGTCCCGGCCCTGCACCGGACCGGGGTGGACCACCCACCGGCACGGTTCCGGCTGCTCGACGCGGACGCCACGTCTGGCGAGCATGGTGCAGGTCATGTCGATGTGGGGTCGGGAGGGCAGACCCGCTCCAGTGTGTCGTAGGTCGATCCCGTGTGTGCAACGCGGTGCAGCCAGCAGCAGGGCCGAAACGAATTGACTGGACTGGGCAGCGTCGATCTCGACGACCGGTCCGCCCAGACGTGCCGGGGCGTCCACGGTGAGGGGGAGGGTCGCGTGTGGTGAGTGTCCTGCGTCGTGAGGTTCGTACGTGCATCTGGCTCCGAGCTGACGCAACCCCGTCACCAGACCGTCCATGGGACGTCGTGCGGCGGCCTCGTCGCCGACGAACTGGGTGCGTCCCGCCACGGTGGCGGCCAGCGCCGGTAGAAAACGCATGACCGTTCCGGCGAGCCCACACTCGATGGGGTGCACGGCGTGGTGCAAAAGCCTTGGAGCACGCACGAGTACTCGTCCGGGAGTCTGCACCCTGAACCGTGCTCCGAGAGCCTGGAGGCCAGCCATCATGAGCTCGCTGTCCCGACAACGAAGCACGCCGTCGAGCACGCTGTCACTGTTGCTCGTGGCGGCGAGCAACAGAGCGCGATTGGTCTGGGACTTCGACCCGGGAACGACGACGCGTCCCGTGAGCTCGTGAGGAGCCCGCGGGACGGCCCACGTCGTCTGTGTCGTCACTCGGGAGGACGGTTCCTGGAGTTCGGCAGGTCTCAGCTGCGGGCAGCAGCCTTCTTCTGCATCTTCTCAGCGGTCTTGCGAGCCTTCTTCTCCGCCTTGGCGATGCGCTTGCGAGCCTTGCGGCTCATCTTGTCCTGATTGGCTGCCAGCGACGCCTTCTGGTCGCGAGCCGAGCTCTCGAGACGGTGCTTGGTGTTGGCGGTACGCCATGCGAGGCCAGGGCGTCCAGCGGTGTCCTTCGAGGCCATGAGGCTGGCACCCAGCAGGGAGACGTTGCGCAGCAGCACCGAACGACCTGCGGCGCGTTCCGCCTTCGGCAGAGTCTTGTCGGGGATCGAGGCGATGACGTGCGGCACCATGGTGGCTGCGACCACGCTGGCACCGAGACGACGCCCCAGCCCGGTGGCCATGGCAAGACCACCTGCTGCCTGGGCGGCACCGGTGGCGCGCACCAGGGTGCGGGTGTCATCGGGAATGTATCCCCCCACGGAGGGGAGGGTGCGCTGAAGCATGGGAACAAGCTTGTCAGCGACAGGTTCGGCTTCCTCGACGAAGTCATTTGGTTTGAGGGCAGCATTCGAACCCTTGACGATGAAGTAGCTGGAGAACAGAACTCGTCCCAGTCCGCGGATGATGCTCATAGCTGTATTCCTACCGTGTGAGAGACCGGGGCGATGCGCCCCGGTGAAGCTGTACCGACACCTCACTGTAATGGGTCGCGCGACATGTCTTGGCCAATATGGGCAAGAACCGTTCGGGATCAGGGAATACCGTGCCACGGGAGACGTTGCAACCGACATGGAATCCCTCACACGTGCTGGTACCACGCAAGCCCGGTCAGCGACCGCTGATCAGTTTTCGAGGCAGCGATTTCGCGGCCCGTCGGGGCGTGGTTACGCCAATTGCGATTGGAAGCAGCTAGGCTCATATGTGATGACGATTCCGACTGACGGGCAACCGCTCCCCAGACACTCCGACCCCTCCGGACATGGTGGCCTGTCCGAACCTGCTGGGGCAGTTGACGTTGCCAAGGAAACCGATGAGGAACGCGCCGCTCGATTCGAGCGAGACGCCTTGGGATACCTTGACCAGCTCTACGGTGCCGCCCTGCGTATGACACGCAATCGGGCGGATGCCGAGGACGTCGTCCAGGAGGCCTTCATCAAGGCGTTCTCCTCGTTCCACCAGTTCAAGCCGGGGACCAATCTCAAGGCATGGCTGTTCCGGATCCTCACCAACACCTACATCAACGGTTATCGCAAGGCCCAGCGTCGTCCGCAGACTGCCGATGGGGATGACGTCGAGGACTGGCAGATCGCCCGAGCTGCCTCCCACGACGCCACCGGGTTGCGATCTGCCGAGGTCGAGGCGCTTGACACGATGCCCGACGAACGCATCCGAGAGGCGCTCGACTCCCTGTCCGACGACTTCCGCCAAGTGGTCATGCTTGCAGACGTCGAAGGCTTCGCATACAAGGAAATCGCGGAAATCATGGGGACTCCGATAGGAACGGTGATGTCTCGGCTCAATCGGGCTCGAAAACAATTGAGAGCCCAACTCACCGAGGTGGCTGGGGCCCGTGGTATCGGTCCGATGGCGGGCCAGATCAGCGATGAGACCTATGAGCCGTTGACCATGATGCAGGAGCGAGCATGAGCATGTCCGAAAGCGAGCGCACCACCGGTCCGTGTCCGGCCCTGGACTGTCAGTGGGTCATTGACCATCTCCAGGCCTTCCTGCACGATGAACTGGGCGAGGAGCAGGCCAACGCCTTCCGTCATCACATCGACGCCTGCGACGACTGCATGGAGCAGGCCGACATCGAGTCGAAGATCTCCCATCTGCTGCATCGGTGCTATCCGCCGGCCCACGTCTCGGAGACATTGCGTGCCAGGGTCGGTGCACTGCGCGTCACCCTGTGATCCCGGCCGGCAGGATGAGCCTGCCGGAGCAGGGAATCAGACCATGAAAAAAGTGCCTCTCCCTGCGGGGATGAGGCACTTTTGCATGGAAACCGCGGTTCAGGCGTTGGGACGCTTGCCGTGGTTTGCTGACTTCTTGCGACGTGAACGACGTTTACGGCCGGTCTTACCCATGGCGTTCTCCTCCTAGTTGACCCCCTCCGGGCACGGAGGGACCACGCGTTGGCGCAGCAACGAGGATACATTGTGCCTCATCGGTGTGAGGTGCATCAACTCAGGGGAGCCACCCCGGAAGCGTCGCGTCTTGAACTGTGGTTAGTCTTTGTCTCATGGCGGGAATCAACCATGTAGCACTGGAACATTGCAATCTGGGGCCGGGCGACATCGCTTGGCTCAGGTGCCTTGTTGACGAGTGGCAGATTCTCGCCGACTGCTCGTTCTCAGACCTCATTCTCTGGCTCCCCACCGATGACCCCGCCGTGTTCTGGGCAGGAGCGCAGGTGCGTCCAGACACCGGGCCAACTGCGCTGGAGTCCGACGTCGTGGGCGAGTTCACGGCCTATGACGACGAAGCCCTGGTCACCGAGGCCTACATGAGCGTCGACATGTGCGAGACGAGTGACAACAAGATCTCCGCTGGTATCCCGGTGGACGTCTGTGCCATTCCCGTCCTGCGTGATGATCGAGTCATCGCCGTCGTCGAGCGACACACCAATCGAATGGGGGTGCGAGCCCCCGGCTCCACCGAGGACAATTATCTGGAGATTGCCAACATCCTCTCCGAGATGCTCTACCACGGTGAGTTTCCCATGTTCCCGTCATCGAACCCGGCACTGGCACCGCGCATCACCGATGGTGTGGTACGCGTGGCGACGACCGGTACGGTCACCTATGCAAGCCCCAATGCGGTGACGGCGTTCCGCAAGCTTGGTCTGACCGGTGACCTCGAGGGGGAGCCATTCCTTCCAGTGGTGCGCAGCTTGTGCACCGACGTGCAGGAGATAGGCCAGTCAATCGGTCTGGATCTCGAGGGTGGCAGCCTGCGCGAGACCGACATCGAGAACAAACAGGCCACCCTGCGTACCCGAGTCATTCCGCTGTACTCGTGGTTGGTCGGGGAGAAGGTGACCGCCGGGACGATGCTGCTGGTGCGAGACCTCACCGAGCTGCGCAGTCGAGACCGTCAACTCGTCACCAAGGACGCGACGATTCGTGAGATCCACCACCGGGTGAAGAACAATCTGCAAACCGTGGCCGCCCTGCTGCGGTTGCAGTCTCGACGCGTCACCAATGAGGACGCTCGTCAGGCTCTCGAGGAGGCCAAGGAACGGGTGGCCTCGATCGCCGTCGTCCACGAGATCCTCTCGCAGAATTTCGACGAGGAGGTTGCCTTCGACGAGATCGCCGATCGGATCCTGCATCGGGTCGGCGATGTCGCAGCCTCCAGCGGCGAAGTGGTCGCGTGCCGGGAGGGGAGCTTCGGCATGGTCAACGCCGACGTGGCCACTGCGCTCAGCCTGTCGATGACCGAACTGTGCCAGAACGCCATCGAGCACAGCTTTGGCTCGTCATCGGGCACACTGAGCGTACGGCCACACGTGACCGATGATGCACTCGTCGTGGAGATCGTCAATGACGGTGAACCGCTGCCTGAAGGATTCAGCCTTGATGCGCATCGCTCGTCACTGGGGCTGTCAATCGTGACCACCCTCATCGGGGATCTGGGGGGCGACTTCACCCTGACGAACAACCCCGGCGACGTCGGCACCTGTGCGACACTGACCATTCCGCAGCACAAGGCGTGAGCCATGGGCAGTCGTGGCCGCAGGTACCACTACCACTGGGTGACGGCTTCGTGCGGCCGGGCATCACGAGCGAGGCATCATCAGGACGCTCGCTCCGCCCCAGCAGGTCGGTTGGTGAGTTTCAGGAACGACGTGCCCGTGCCCTGCCTCGTGACTTGCGGCGCTTGATGGCGCGGCGTTCCTCCTCGCTCATACCGCCCCAGACGCCATGGTCCTGGCCGGCCTCCAGGGCCCAGGCCAGACACTGTTCCCGCACTTCGCAACGGGCACAGACCTGCTTGGCACGCTCGATCTGGGCGAGAGCAGGGCCAGTGTTACCGATGGGGAAGAAAAGCTCCGGGTCCTCGGTCAGACAAGCTGCGTTGTGGCGCCAGTCCATTCGCCATCTACTCCTTAGTCCTGGCAGGTGCCAGGTGCAGTTGGTCACATGCCAGCAGTACTGTTTTGGGGCAACCATGAAAGTGTGCCAATGTCAGCCTGCTTTGGCAAGGGGTTGGGAAAAATTCGTGCCTATCCAGTGAGTATCCCGGACCAGGAGAGCGAAATACTCTCGGCCACACTTTATTTCGCCATTGTGTGGTGTTGCCACGTTTTCTGAAAAATCGTCGCCTGTCCCGGCATGGCGGCAGATGGACTTTCTCGGACGATCATCTCGGCGTCGAGTGAGTCTGAGCATGATCAGTCGTCGTCATCCATGCGGGCAAGCCATGTGGCAAGTCGCTCGATCGGTAGTTCGAACTCAGGATTGATGTCGACGAAGTGGCGCAGCTCGTCAGCCAGCCAGTCCAAGCTGACTTCCTCGTCGCCCCGCCTGCGCTGCAGTTCCTCGATGCCACGGTCAGTGAAGTACACGACGCCAATACTAGGTGGGCTCATGATCCAGCAGGTGGATTCGGCAGATGTCATGCGTGGGCGAACTGCACAGGTGTCTCCACGTAGCTGAAACGTTGGTAATGGGGCTGAAACGTTGGTGGTGGGGAGGCACCCACCACCAACGCCGTGCGTCTGAGTGGACCCCGGATCACTCCGTGGTGAAGGCCTGGTCCATGAGAGTCCGCTGCTCCTTGAGGTGGATGCTCTGCTGACCCACCGATGGCGCCGAGGACTCCGGGCGTGCCACGACTGCCATGCGATCCAACAGCCCCCCGGGGAGCTTTGCGGAGAGTTCGGCCGCCAGATGGTTGTTCATGTACGGATACGCCCCTTGGTTGATGGGTTCCTCCTGCACCCAGCGCACATCGGTGACGTGCCGGTAGTCGGCCAGGACGTGGGCCAGCTCGTCCAGCGGCAGCGGGTAGAGCCTCTCCATGGTGACAATGGCGACCTTGCCCTCCAGCCCGCGCTTCGTACGCTCCTTGACGAGCTCCCAGCGTACCTTGCCCGAACACAGGATGAGCTCGCGCACCGCAGAGGGATCGGTGATCGACGGGTCGGCGAGCACCGGCTGCCAGGCGCCCGAGACGAGTTTGGACGGATCCGAGGTGGCCGCCTTGTTGCGCAGCATCGACTTCGGGGTTGCGATGACGACAGGGCGATGCATGTTCTTGTAGGTGTGCTGGCGCAGCAGGTGGAAATAGTTGGCCGGTGTCGAGGGCTGGCAGATTGCCAGCTGCCCCTCGCTGGCGAGGTTGAGGAACCGTTCGATACGTGCCGAGGAGTGATCGGGCCCCTGCCCCTCATATCCGTGTGGCAGCAGGAGGACGACTCCGGAGTGCTGGCCCCACTTGGTTCCAGCAGAGGCGATGAACTCGTCGATGATGGTCTGGGCACCATTGGCGAAGTCACCGAACTGTGCTTCCCACAGCACCAGGGAATCTGGGCGAGCAATCGAATATCCGTATTCGAAGCCCATGGCAGCATACTCACTGAGCAGTGAGTTGTAGATCTCGATCTTCGCCTGCTGACCACGCAGGTGATTGAGCGGTATGTAACGCTCGTTGGTCTGGTGGTCGATGATCGTCCCGAACCGCTGTGAGAAGGTGCCGCGGGCCGAGTCCTGACCTGCCAGGCGTACGTGGACCCCCTCGATGAGCAGCGATCCCAGGGATGCGGCCTCGGCCGTGGCCCAGTCGATCCTGCCCTCGCGCAACATCGTGGCGCGTCGGGCCAACTGCGGAGCAACCTTGGGATGTGCGGTGAAACTCTCCGGCAGGGATTCATGGACCCTGATGACGTCGTCCAGGACGTCCTGGGTGATGGCGGTGGCAGTGCCGATGTGGCCCTTGGCAGGGTACTTCGGCACCGTCGAGATCGCCGGGCTGGTGGAGTTGGCATCACGCACCTCGGCGAACACCGTTTCCAGACGGCTGCGGAACTTCTCCATCACGGCCTCGGCGTCCTCGGTGGTGATGTCGCCACGGCCAATGAGGCTCTCGGTGTAGAGCTTGCGTGTGGAACGTTTCTTGTTGATGAGCTCGTACATGTGTGGCTGGGTGAAGCTGGGGTCATCACCCTCGTTGTGACCCCGCAGCCGGTAGCACACCAGATCGATGGCGATGTCACGGTGGAACGCCTGGCGATAGTCGAAGGCGAGCTTCGCAGCCTGGACGACGGCAGCCGGATCATCTCCGTTGACGTGGATCACCGGGGCATCGATGGCCTTGAGGACGTCGGTGCAGTAGGTGGCGCTGCGACCCTCGTGCGGAGTCGCGGTGAACCCCACCTGGTTGTTGACGACGACGTGAATCGTGCCACCGGTACGGTAACCCTCCAACCGACTCATCTGAAGCGTCTCGTAGACGACCCCCTGCCCGGCGAATGCCGCGTCCCCGTGCAGCAGTACGGGCACGATCGGGAAGTTCTCCGGATTGCCCAGGCTGTCGAGCTTGGCACGCACGATTCCCTCCAGCACCGGGTCGACGGCCTCGAGGTGGCTGGGGTTGGCGGCGACCGAGGTACGAATGCGTTCCCCGGTGTGGGACTCGAACTCACCTTCGTAGCCCAGGTGGTACTTGACGTCACCGGACCCCTGGGAGTTGACGAGCTCGGCATTGCCCTCGAACTCCCGGAAGATCTGACTGTAGGACTTGCCGACGATGTTGGCCAGCACATTGAGGCGACCACGGTGCGGCATGCCTATGCAGACCTCGTCGAGGTTCTCCGCGGCGGCCATCGAGCACAGCCCGGCGAGCAGGATGATCGCGGATTCCGCTCCTTCGAGGCTGAACCTCTTCTGGCCGACGTACTTGGTCTGCAGGAAGGTCTCGAAGATCTCCGCCTCGTTGAGCTCGTCGAGGATGCGCAGGTGGGTCTCACGGTTCAACGGGGTGTGTTCCTTCTCGCACCGTTCCTGGAACCATCTGCGTACCTCGTGGTCGTCGATGTGCATGTACTCGATGCCCATGTGACCGGCATAGGAGTCACGCAGAATGGTGAGGATCTCGCGCAGGGTGAGGGCGTCGCGGTGCACGCCGGCGAAATTGTTCACCGGGAAGATGCGATCCAGGTCCCACAGGGTGAGTCCGTGACTGTTGAGCATGACGTCGTGGTGGAACCGTGGCCGGTACTCCACGGGGTTGGTGTCGGCGACGAGGTGGCCGAATCGACGCCAGGCATCGATGAGTTCGACGACACGCGCCTGCTTGTCGACCTGGTCGGGACGATTCGCCAACCGATCGGTGGCCCACTGCACCGGGGCGTAGGGGATGCGCAGTGACTCGAAGATCTCTTCGTAGAATCGGTCGGCACCGGTGAGGAGCTCGTGGATGCGGCGCAGGAACTCACCGGACTGGGCACCCTGGATGATGCGATGGTCATAGGTGGAGGTGAGGGTCGTCACCTTGGAGATGCCGAGCTCGGCCATGCGTTGGTCGGAGCCACCCTGCCACTGCGCCGGATAGTTGATGGATCCCATGCCGAGGATGCAGCCCTGGCCGGGCATGAGACGCGGCACCGAGTGGTTGGTGCCGATACCGCCGGGGTTGGTGAGCGAGGCAGTGACCCCCCTGAAGTCCTCGACGGTGAGGGAGTTCTCCCGACCACGGCGCACGATGTCCTCGTAGGCGTCCCAGAACTGCATGAAGTCCATGTTCTGGGCGTCACGGATGGCTGGCACGACGAGTTTGCGGGAGCCGTCCTTGGCATTGACGTCGATGGCCAGACCGAGGTTGATCGACGGGTTCTCGATGAGGTGGGGCTTGCCGTCGATCTCGGCATAGGCGTTGTTCATCACCGGCACGGCCTTGAGGGCCTGCACCATGGCGTAGCCAAGGATGTGGGTGAAGGAGATCTTTCCACCCTTGTTCTGACGCAGGAAGCGGTTGATGAGCATTCGCTGCTCGATGACGAGCTTCATGGGGACGGTGCGCACCGAGGTGGCCGTCGGCATGGACAGTGACTGTTCCATGTTCTTGGCGGTGCGCATCGGTGCACCCTTGAGCTTCAGCGTTCTCGGCTCGGCCACGGTCTGTGACGGTGCGCTGTGCACGGCATCAGGAGTGAGAGAGGTGCGTGACGATGCGGCGGCACTCATGGTGCTGGCCTTCTTCCTGCTGACAGTGGCTGAGGTGGGGGAGGGTGGCTTGGCGGACGGGGCAGGTTCAGTGGTTCCCGAACCGTCATGCGGGGCCTGATCCGCGCCATGCTGCACTGGTGCAGTACCAGTACCTGCCGATTCCGAGTGGTTCGTGTGTGCCGAGGCAACCGGTTGGCTGCTCGTCTCGGTGCGGAAGAACTTCGCCCATGCCGGGCCCACGGAGTCGGGGTCCTTCTGGAACTGTTCCCTCATGTCGTCGATGAGCCAGTCGTTGGCTCCGAAGTCCAGCTCATTCGTTGAGTTGACCTGTTCGGTGGAGGATGCCACCACTGCCTTCTTCCCTGGTCGTACCGCCCGTGCGGAACGCCACTCCGCTCAAGCGTCGCTGCTCATGGGGCACCGAGAAGCTGGCAGGCCTCTCGGGTCGTGCGTGATGGCTGCAACCGACAGGGCCCTTCCCATGGCTGCAGCCATCGGTGGACGGGACTCAGGATGAGTTCCGTTCCCCGGCGTCATGACCATCTTTGCATGTGACATGCGTCACAGGAAGTCGATTGACCACATTCACCAGGTCCGGGGAGGGTTTTCACCGTCGGGGGAACCACTCCTCTCCTGGGTGATGCCAGAGGTGGTGCAACCGTCACGCCTCATGGACGTCACCGGGCGGCACCAGCTGCTCGACGTGGCACGTTGGCCTCGTCAGCCGTCCTGCTGACTGCCACATTGGAGATCCTGCGTCGCAGGGCAGACGACTCCAGATGAGCCGGTCGGGACGAGGAGCTGAGGTTTTGGGGTTGGTCACTGCTGCTGCGTTTCGGGGCGGCGATGGTTCCAGGCGTGATGAGCATGGTGCCATTGGTGGCTCTGGGGGAGGCATTGCCGTATCGATGGGTGGTCCTCATCCAAGGGGTCTCGGTGCGGGGCTCTGGAAGAGTCATGGAGGATGGTCCGCTGGCTGCGTGACGTGCTGACGTTGTCGCCTCCTGCGCAGTGGTACGCCGTGCGAATCTGGACGTGCGTCGACTCACATCACTGTGGTGTTCGGGCCGCACGAACGCGGTCGAGGCAGGTTCCTCGGTGGTGTGTTCGGCAGTGGCCGTACCAGCGGGGTCTGGATCGTCCAGCGGAGTCGACGAGGACGTCCTCTCCGGGGGCCTGACGTCCTGACTGGACCGAGGTGGGGTGGGACGACCGTCGTCCTGGGCAACGGTGTCGGCGTTCCCGTCCTGCCGAAGGCTGAGCACCAGGGCCCCCACGGAGGTGAGCAGGGCGAGGACGATCAAGAGATTGCGGGCGACGAGTGTTGCAGTTGCCTCGCTCGTGGGATCATCACCGATGATCTGGCCGTACATGAGTGGGTAGACGGCCTGGGTGAGCAGGGCGATGAGCACCAGCGTCGCTGCGGTGACCAGGGCGAGAGTTTCGATCGCCCCACCGGGCTGGACGTCACGATCCGGATCGGGCAGGAAATCATCCAGAATGGCGGCCATCGGTGCAGCCCACCAGATCATGTACTGCGGTGACAAGGTCTTGTTGGCCATGATCATCGTCCCCACGATGACGATTGCCGACAGCACGGCCGTGCGATGGGAGAACCCGTTCCGGCGCCAGGCGAGTACTCCCAGCAGGATCGTCCCGGCCAGGGTGAGGACCATGAGCAGTGACGACATCGTCTGCCAGAAGCCCACCCCTGGTCCAGTGATCTCGAAGGCATTGAATCGGCTCATGCCCACGTGGAACGCTCCGGTGTCGTCGGCAAGGCGACGGATCATCGGAATCGTCGACTGGACGGACTCGATCTGCAGACCACGATCGGACTGCCACGTCAGCGGGGAGGTGGTGCGCTGCCAGCCAGTGAGCAGCAGTGAGCTCAGGCCGAGTCCGCATCCAACGACGAGGAAGGAGACGAGTCGGCGGATGGCTTGTCTCGACCTGCCCAGCATGGGCACGATGAGCAATGCAGGCCACAGCTTGAGAGCAGCGCCGCAGGCGATCATGGCTCCACACGCGAGGGGATGTCGTTTGTGCCACAGGGCGGCCAGACCCATGCAGACAGCCGGGACCATGTCGAAGCGGAACCACATGATCGGCCCGAGGGCAGGCACGAAGATGGACCACCACACCGCACCCCATCGTTTTCCGTTGCGCCACAGAGCCATGGCCATGATGGCGTCCAGGACGAGCATGACGACGACGAAGAGTTGATTGAAGTACTGCACCTGCTCGCCGACGGAGAACCACGTGAGTACCCGCATGAACCACAGCACCGGTACTGGGTATTCAATGAGCATTTCCTTGTCGGTGTGCCCGCCTGTCAGCCACGCGCGGTAGTAGTTCACGTCCCCGGTGATGTAGTTGCTCGAGGGGTTGCTGAACACCTTGAGCATGATGAGGCGGCCGAGGACCCACAGGAGGACGACGGCCACAGCGGTGAGCAGTTCCCGTCGGTTCTGGGTGGATGAGGCAGCGCGCACACGACGCCACAGTGGTACGGAAGGATCGGCAGGCACGCTGGCAACCATAGCCAATTGATCTGAGAGCATGAAAAACGAGGATGTTCGTTCTTGACACTCAGGTGTACCTGCGGGGTAGTCATGGCCCATGAGGCGTCCGTCTCCCGGGAGGACGGTAGGCAGAATCCTGAGTGGTTCGCGTGATGTCGTGGCGCCCCCACGAGGACTCGAACCTCGGCACCCGCCTCCGGAGGGCGGTGCTCTATCCGCTGAGCTATGGGGGCTGAATCTGATGCTCCAGACCGCAATCACCCAATATAGACCAGAATGTCGCAAAAACCTACTCGACCCTCATCTCCCACGCTGGTACCGTCCCTCGTCTTCGGTTGTCTCCGCGCTTCTCGTCCGGTCCTCGTTCACCCGTCTCGAGCGGCATGGGCGCTTCCACGGCGTGGACACGGCGCATCTTCCACCCGTGCTCTGGCAAGGTGGGAGTATGACTCACATGCACGTCGCAGGCTCGGTCCATGCCGATGTCGCCTCACCGAGCCCCACTTGGCTCACGGTGCCGGCTGACGTCAACTCCCTTGACCGGGAACTGTGGAGCACCACCGTCACCAGGAACGAGCAGGGGGCTCTGGAGGTGGGAGGAGTGTCCGTCGTCGAGCTCGCCCAGCAGCAGGGAACCGCTCTCTACGTCCTCGACGAGGAGGATTTTCGGGCTCGTGCCACGTCCTTCCGGCAGGCCTTCGACGGATGGGACGTCTACTACGCCGGCAAGGCATTCCTCACTCGATCCATTGCCGGGTGGGTGCACGACCTGGGACTGTGCATGGACGTCTGCACGAGTGGAGAACTCGTCACCGCCCTTGAGGGGGGCATGGATCCCGAACGCATTGGGATGCATGGCAACAACAAGTCCGTCGACGAACTGAGGTTGGCCCTGAATTCGGGAGTGGGGCGGGTCATCGTCGACTCCCTGGACGAGATCGATCGTATCGAGCAGCTGTGCCGGGAACTGGGCTGCACGGCTCGGGTGATGGTCCGTGTCACCCCGGGTGTGGAGGCCCACACCCATGAATACATTGCCACCGCCCACGAGGACCAGAAATTCGGATTCTCCATCGCCAATGGGGCGGCAATGGTGGCCATGGTGCGCTGCTTCTCCAGCCCGGTCATCGATCTGGTGGGGGTGCACTCCCACATCGGGTCACAGATCTTCGACACGGGTGGTTTCGAGGTCGCGGCACGACGCACCATGAAACTTCTCGCCCAGTTCCAGCAGGCCACTGGCCACGTGCTGCCCGAATTGGACCTCGGCGGTGGGTTCGGCATTGCCTACACCTGTCAGGACACCCCATCCACCCCGTCCCAGCTTGCCCACGACCTCACCGAGATCGTCGAGCTCGAGGCCCGTGCCCGCAATCTTTCAGTCCCACACCTGTCGATCGAGCCCGGCCGGGCCATCGTCGGTCCGACGACGTTGGCCCTGTACACGGTGGGAACAGTCAAGCCGGTGGATCTGGACGGTGGTGCCCAGCGGGTCTACGTCTCCGTCGATGGAGGGATGAGCGACAACATCCGCCCCGCGCTCTATGCCGCGGAGTACTCGGCCGTGCTGGCAAATCGGCGCTCACAGAGGTCTGCGGTGCTGTGCCGCGTCGTCGGCAAGCACTGCGAGGGAGGCGACATCGTCGTGCGAGACGTCTATCTGCCAGCCGACGTGCGGCCCGGAGACCTCATCGCAGTTCCCGGTTCCGGGGCGTACTCACGCTCCATGGCGAGCAACTACAACCATGTTCCCCGCCCCTCGGTGGTCTCGGTGCGCGGCGGGACGTGTCACACGCTGTTGCGTCGGGAGACCATTGACGATCTGCTTGCCCTTGATGCAGGTGCGATCGTGACTCGGGTCGATCGGTAACATCGGACTGGATTCCTGGTCCGCGTGTGACCGGTCATGTGGAACGATTGACGAAGTTGGAAGTGTGATGACGAACGAGGGAGTGCTGATGAGTGAGGTCCAGGTCCACGACACGGCTGAGCATTCGAGCAGTGAACCGCTACGGGTGGCCCTGTTGGGCTGCGGCACCGTGGGATCCCAGGTGGCACGAATGATTCTCACCCGTGGTGATGACATCATCGCCCGAGTCGGACGTCCGCTGGAGATCGCCGGAATCTCGGTGGCACACGTCGATCGTCCACGCCAGGGGCTGGACTCACGACTGTTCACCACCGACTCCGCAGCACTGGTGAGCCGACCAGACGTCGACATCGTCGTCGAACTCATGGGTGGCATCGACCCTGCCCGAGAACTCATCCTCACGGCACTGCGCAGTGGCAAGTCCGTCGTCACCGCCAACAAGGCCCTGCTGGCTGCCCACGGCGAGGAACTCAATGCGGCCGCCGAGCGCAATGGCGTCGATCTCTACTACGAGGCTGCCGTGGCTGGTGCCATCCCGATCGTGCGCCCGTTGCGGGAGTCCCTGGTGGGCGATCAGGTACGCCAGGTGATGGGGATCGTCAATGGGACGACCAACTACGTCCTGGACCAGATGACGACCACTGGCATGGATTTTGAGCAGGCAGTTGCCCAGGCCCAGCAGAAGGGATACGCCGAGGCCGATCCGACCGCCGACGTCGAGGGCTATGACGCGGCCGCCAAAGCTGCCTTGCTGGCCTCCCTGGCCTTCCACACCAGGATGCGCGGTGACCAGGTGTACCGGGAGGGGATCACCCACATCACCCTCGACGACATCGCCTCGGCCAAGGACCTCGACTGCGTCATCAAGTTGCTCGCGGTGTGCGAGGGCGGTCCAGAAGGAATCGTCGCCCGCGTCCACCCAGCACTGCTGCCACTCAGCCACCCGTTGGCCAGCGTGTCGGGTGCCTACAATGCCGTGTTCGTCGAGGCCCAGGAGGCAGGGCGGCTCATGTTCCTCGGTCCGGGAGCCGGGGGAGCTCCCACGGCCTCGGCCGTGCTGGGGGACGTCGTCACCGTGGCTCGCAACGCCGTGCGAGGGGTGGCTGGGCCGCCACAGGCCGTCTTCGACGAGTTCGACATCCTGGACACCGACGACATCCAGACCAGGTTCCACATCCGTATCCAGGTGCGCGACGAGCCAGGGGTGCTCGCATCGGTGGCCGAAATCTTTTCCCGCCATGACGTCTCCATGCAGACCGTACGTCAGACCGCAGACGAGGAAACCGCCAAGGACTCCTCGGCGATTCTCACGGTGCTCACCCACCAGGCTCGGCAGGCGGATCTCAGCGCATGTGTCTCGGAGCTCGGCGAGTCCCCCTTCGTGCACAGCCAACCCAAGGTCATCCGAGTGGAGGGAATGTCATGAGTCAGAATGGATTCTTCGGAGTCATTGAGCGGTACCGTGATCGCATGCCCATGGAGGGCATCGACACCATCGTCACCCTGGGGGAGGGGTCGACCCCGCTGGTTCCCGCTCCCGTGCTGGGGCAGGTGCTCGACGCCGAGGTGTACGTCAAGGTCGAGGGCGCCAACCCGACTGGATCGTTCAAGGATCGGGGCATGACGATGGCCATGTCCAAGGCCCTGGCCGATGGCTCCAAGGCCGTCGTGTGCGCCTCCACCGGCAACACCTCCGCCTCCGCCTCCGCCTACGCCTCCCGGGCCCACATGATGCCGGTGGTGCTGCTGCCCCAGGGCAAGATCGCCGCTGGGAAACTCGCCCAGGCCGTCGTCCACGGTGGACGGATCATTCAGGTGCAGGGCAATTTCGACGACTGTCTCACCATTGCCCGTGACCTGGCCGCGAACTTCCCGGTCTCCCTGGTGAACTCGGTCAATCCGTACCGCATCGAGGGGCAGAAGAGCGCCTCCTTCGAGATCGTGGACTGCCTGGGTGACGCCCCCGACATCCATGCCCTGCCGGTCGGAAATGCCGGAAACATCACGGCATACTGGAAGGGCTACCAGGAGTATGCCGCCGACGGTCCCGCCACCCACACCCCGAGGATGTTCGGCTTCCAGGCCGCCGGTGCTGCACCTCTGGTCCTGGGACACGACGTCGAGAACCCCGAGACGGTCGCCACGGCGATTCGAATCGGCAAACCTGCGTCGGGGAGCAAGGCACTTGCCGCTCGGGACGAGTCGAACGGACTCATCTCGTCGGTGACCGATGAGCAGATCCTCGACGCCCAGGCATTCCTTGCCGCCAAGGAGGGTATTTTCGTCGAACCGGCATCGGCCGCTGGCGTGGCTGGCCTGCTGGCCCTCAAACAGAGCGGTGACCTGCCTGCTGGACAGCGCATCGTCATCACGGTGACCGGCAACGGGCTCAAGGACATCGACACCGCGTTGAGTCGCACCGAACTGTCCACCGAGGCCGTCGAGCCATCGACCGATCGGGTTGCCGCGCTTCTTGGACTGCATCGGTGAGTCCCGAGACCGCACCGATGGACGCACCATCCCAGGCTGGTTCCCCGGTGGTGCCGGGGCGAGGAACCGGCTCCCACGAGGTGACGGTACGGGTGCCGGCCACCTCGGCAAACCTGGGACCGGGTTACGACTGCTTGGGACTGTGCCTCGACCTGTGGGACGAGGTGTCGGTGTCCACCCTCGATGGCCGTGGGGTCGAGATCGACGTGACGGGGGAGGGGGAGCACACCATTGCCCGTGACGAGTCCCACCTCGTCATCGCAACAATTCGACGTGCCCTGGCCGATCTTGGCCACCCCGACCCGAGGTGCGGGTTGATGCTTCGCGCGCACAATCGGATCGTCCAGTCCCGTGGGCTTGGCTCGTCAGCTGCGGCCATCGTCGCTGGACTGGCCCTGGGATGGGGGATTACTCGCCCCGGGCAGCCCCTTGACCGGGACTGGGCGCTTGGCGTCGCCACCCAGATCGAGGGCCACCCGGACAATGCGGCCCCAGCGATCTTCGGGGGAGCGCAACTCTCCTGGCTCGACGGTGACCCAACCCCTGCCGCAGACGTGATTTCCCACGCCTCGGGTGCACGGGAATCGGCTGTGCACCACGTTGACCTCGAGATCGATCCGCGGATTCACCCGATGGTCTTCGTGCCACAGCGACGGGTGCCCACCTCGGCCGCACGGGCCGTCATGCCGAAGAACGTGCCCCACGGTGACGCCGTGCGCCAAGTGCTCTCGGCCTGCCTGCTGGTGACGTCCTTGTCGCACCATCCCGAACACCTCATGGCAGCCACCCAGGACTGGTTGCATCAGCCGTTTCGCCGCGATCTCATGCCGGAGTCGGCCGACCTCATCGATCAGCTGCGTGCCTGCGGCGTGCCTGCCGTCATCTCGGGAGCTGGGTCCACGGTCCTCGCGCTGGGCACCACGGACCAACTTGCTGGCGTGGCGGAAGCAGACACCCGTGACTTCGCCGTGCACCAGGTGGGCTTCGGTGCCGGCGTGCAGCTGCACGCCTGATCCAGGCACGTGGAACCACAGTGCCGCAGATGCTATATTGAGCTGCAACGCGGTTGGACGCGTTTCCTCTCACTTGGCGCCCTCGGAATGATCCGGAGCGTTCTCCATGGATTCACGACGCGGCAGTTTCCTGCACACTTAGGACCAAGTGAATGAATCGACGACCGCCGTCTGGATCCCTGGCACCCCTCACTGATTCGGGATCCAGCAGGCCCTCACTCACATTCGAAGGGACATCCGTGACACAAACCCCCAATTCCGGAAAGCCCACCGGAACGCTGTCGGCCATGCTCCTGCCAGAGCTTCGTTCGATTGCCAACCAGCTGGGCATCAAAGGGGCCAGACAGATGCGCAAGGCAGACCTCATCACGGCAATTCGTGAAGCAGGCTGGCCGGAGGACGGCGGCGCACCGGGCGATGGAGCCGGCAGGTCTGCCCGCACTGCGAGGAAATCCGAGAACAGGCTGCCCGCTGGTGACGACTCGGCCACGAACCCTGCTGGGGATGAGTCCTCGGCGAGCCGACGCTCCACCTCCGAGCGTGCCGGTGAGAACCATGTCGATGGCCAGGATGCCACCGAGCATCGCGGTACTCGACGCCGTGCCGCTCGTAGCCCACGTCGGGAGTCCCCCTCGGGCAATCAGCGTCACTCCGACGAGCAGCAGCGCGCCCAGACCAGCGAATCCGTCGGAGCCCTGCTCGACGCGCAGAGTGGCGATCATGACCAGGAACGCAGCGGGGACCGGCAGAGCGGCAACACACGAAGCTCCGGACGGGGTTCGCGCGGATCGCAGGACTCCCGCGGTCGGTCCAGCCACGATCCGGGCGATCATCACGGTTCCCGGCAAGCCGATGGTGCGAATGCCGATGTGACCGAGGAGGTGGGTGCCCGTCTGGACGCCCTGGCTGGCCGCAACCACGATGACGAGGCATCCGAGAACTCTGCCAAGCGCGGTGGCAACCGTCATGACGGCAACCGGCGTGATGACGACAACTCACGCAATGACTCAGAGTATGGCGGTAGGCCGGCGTCGCCAACGGGATCGTCAGGGCCGTCGTCCCCGCCGCAATGGGTACAACGACTCCGAGCCCAACCTGCGCGAGGATGACGTCCTCGTGCCGTGCAACGGAATCCTCGACATTCGCGACCAGTACGCCTTCGTCCGTACCTCCGGCTACCTGCCCAGCTCCGAGGACGCCTATGTCTCGATGTCCATGGTGCGACGCAACGGTCTGCGCAAGGGAGACGTCATCTCGGGTCAGATGCGTGCCAAGCGCGAGAACGACCGTCGTGAGAAGTTCGCACCCCTGGCGCGCATCGAATCGGTCAACGGCCTGGACCCGGAGAAGGTTCGTCAGCGTCCGGAGTTCTCCAAGCTCACTCCGCTGTATCCCCAGGAGAGGCTGCGGCTGGAGGACAGTCCGAAGAACATGACTGGGCGCATCATCGATCTGGTGAGCCCGATCGGCAAGGGCCAGCGTGGTCTCATCGTCTCGCCCCCCAAGGCCGGCAAGACGATGATCATGCAGTCCGTCGCCAACTCCATCACGACGAACAATCCCGAGGCGCACCTCATGATCGTCCTGGTGGATGAACGCCCCGAGGAGGTCACCGACTTCCAGCGCACCGTGTCGGGGGAGGTCATCGCCTCCACCTTCGACCGACCCGCCGACGACCACACCCAGGTGGCCGAACTCGCCATCGAGCGTGCCAAGCGTCTGGTCGAGATGGGCCAGGACGTCGTCATCCTGTTGGACGGCATCACCCGTCTGGGACGTGCCTACAACCTGGCGGCTCCGGCCTCCGGACGCATCCTCTCCGGCGGTGTCGACTCCGCTGCGCTCTACCCGCCCAAGAAGTTCTTCGGTGCCGCCCGCAACATCGAGAACGGCGGATCCTTGACGATCCTGGCCACGGCGCTGGTGGAGACCGGCTCCAAGATGGACGAGGTCATCTTCGAGGAGTTCAAGGGAACCGGCAACATGGAGCTGCGGCTGCGTCGGGAGTTCGCCAACAAACGGCTCTTCCCGGCCATCGACGTGGATGCCTCGAGCACCCGACGTGAGGAGCTGCTGCTCTCTCGCGAGGAGACGGCGATCATGTGGAAGCTGCGTCGCGTCCTGTCGGGTCTGGAGGATTCCCAGGCCCTCGAGATGTTGTTGTCCAAGCTGCGCAGAACGCAGACGAATGCGGAATTCCTCTACACCATCTCGAAGACCACCCCGTCGGTGGAATGACCGGGAAAATACAGTCTTGATTCTGCCTCGGGCATCAGGCAAAATAACCCAGTGCTGCCGGTTCACGCCCGTCCTGCATCCGCAAGGGCCACCGCTGTGTGGTGATGGCGACCCGGCACCAGACAAGGAGATCATTATGAAGCAGGGAATCCATCCCGATTACCACGAAACCACGGTGGTGTGCACCTGTGGCAACACGTTCACCACTCGTTCGACGGCTCCCTCCGGGCAGCTGAGCGCCGACGTGTGCTCCGCCTGCCACCCCTTCTACACCGGTAAGCAGAAGATCCTCGACACCGGTGGTCGGGTTGCTCGGTTCGAGCGTCGCTACGGCAAGAAGGCTGCCAAGTGAGACGCTGAGCCGCTCATTTCACCTGTTGACGCTGGGACCTGCGGGGGTTCCAGCGTCACTGTTTATGCAGCGTCATTGTTTTTGCCGAGTCCCACGGGAACCAATCCGTGGGGGAGTCCGGTCGGGGAGCGTCCCGGCACCGGAGAACAGACTGATCCTTCTGGAGGGAGGGTAGGGTGACTCATCCTGAGGACGAGGATGCCGTCGCACAGATGAGGTCGCGTCTGGCAGAACTCGACATCGAGCTGGCCAGACCTGAGCTCGCGTCCCGACCGACTGCACTGCGTCGAGCATGGCGGGAACATGCTCGACTGCGCCATGTGGTGACGGTTGCCGACCGGTGCCATGAATTGTGCAGCGACCTCCAGGCCGCCCGTGAGCTGACCGAGGAGGATCCCAGTTTCGCCGACGAGGTGCAGCGTCTGGAGGAGGAGCTGGGTCGCCGCCGTCGTGACCTCACCGAACTGCTCGCCCCATCCGATCCACTGGACGTCGAGGACGCGATCGTCGAGATCCTCTCCGGCGAGGGCGGCGAGGAATCGGCGCTCTTTGCCGCCGACCTGTTGCGGATGTACCAGTCCTACGCCGAGTCCGTGGGGTGGACGATGACGGTACTGGACAGTCAGGTCACCGATCTGGGCGGATTTCGTAGCGTCGTCGCCGCGCTCAGCGGCACCGACGAGCGTCCTGCCTACGGAACGATGAAGTTCGAGGGAGGCGTGCACCGGGTGCAACGGGTGCCGGTGACCGAGTCCCAGGGGCGAGTGCACACCTCTGCAGTCGGGGTTCTCGTGTTTCCCGACGTGGACGCCGAACAGGTCGATCTCGACATGTCGGACGTGCGAGTCGACGTCTTCCGATCCTCCGGACCGGGAGGTCAGGGGGTGAACACGACCGACTCGGCAGTGCGGCTGACGCACCTTCCCACCGGAATCGTCGTGAGCTGTCAGAACGAACGCAGCCAGTTGCAGAACAAGGAGCAGGCCATGCGCATGCTGCGCGCAAGACTGGCTGCCCTGGCTGCCGAACAGGCTGCTGACGAGGCCGGCCAGCTGCGTCGACAACAGGTGCGCACCGTGGACCGGTCGGCGCGAATCCGCACCTACAACTTCCCCGAGAATCGGCTCACCGACCATCGGATCGGCTACAAGACACGCAAACTGGACGCCGTCCTCAATGGCGAGCTGCAGGAACTTCTGGATGCCCTGCACGCCGATGACCTGGCCCATCGCCTGGCGCAGTCGGGAGTGGGAGCAGATGACTCCGCCGACGATGACGGGCGGGCAGCGGTGGAAGGGCGCCCCCGATGAATCCGCATTCCCCCTCACGGATGCTGGCGATGGCCACCCGCAAACTCAATCTCGCCGGCTGCCCTGCTCCTGTGGCCGATGCCCGACTCATGCTGTGTGCGGTGCTCGACGTCAGCCCGCAGCGCCTCGTCCTCGCCGGTGACGCCACCGAGGAACAGGCCGAGACCTTTGAGCAGATGATCGAGCGGCGCAGCTGTGGCGAGCCGGTGCAGTACATCGTCGGTCACTGCTGGTTCCGGGGATGCCGACTGGCCGTTGGTCCCGGTGTGCTCATCCCTCGTCAGGAGACGGAGCTGGTGGCCGGGGCGGTCATCGACGAGGCCAGGGCGCTGGCAGTGCAGGGGCAGTGCCCGGTGGTCGTCGACCTGTGCACTGGATCGGGGGCAATCGCCCGTGCCGTGGCAGCCGAGGTGCCTGCCGCCCTGGTGCATGCCGTGGACAATTCCCTCGAGGCACTGGCCTGGGCGCGTCGCAATCTCGTCGACAGCGGGGTACAGCTGCACGAGGGAGATGCCAGGTGCGTGCCGGACGTGTCCGACGTCGACATCGTCGTGACGAACCCGCCCTACATCCCACAATCACGTGCCGCGGACATGCCCAGCGACGTCCTCGACCATGAGCCCCACCATGCCCTGTTCGCCGGCGACCAGGGCATGGACCTCATCAATGCGTTGGTGCCCCGAATGGCACGGATCGTGCGCCCCGGTGGACTCGTCGTCATGGAGCACGACGACTCCCATGCCGCAGCAGTGCTCGCCCTGTTTGGTGCCGGGCCGTGGCGAGAGGTCGTCGACCATGACGATCTTGCCGGGCGCCCCCGATACGTCACGGCGCGCCGAGACCAGTTCACCGTGGGTGCACGGCAGTGAGAGGATGACATCCATGGAAGAAGTGACCTGCGGAACGACACCGCTCATCCTCGACGTCACTGGCGCCCATCGAGGTGATGAACTGGCTCGTGCCGCCCAGGCCGTCAGCGAGGGGGAGTGCATCGTGCTTCCCACCGACACGGTCTACGGCATCGGCGCCGATGCGCTCAACCCAGTGGCCGTCGCCGCGTTGCTCGCGGCCAAGGAGCGTGGTCGGGACATGCCTCCGCCAGTCCTCATCGCCGACCCGGCGGTGCTTGCCGCCCTGTGCGAGCACGTTCCCCGCGCGGCGCAGGATCTTGCCGAGGCCTACTGGCCCGGTGGGCTCACTCTCGTCCTGCGTGCCCAGGAGTCGCTGACCATGGACCTGGGGGAGACGGCTGGAACCATCGCCGTTCGGGTTCCCGACGACGATGCTGCTCGGGAGCTGCTGCGTATGACTGGTCCCATGGCGGTGAGCAGTGCCAACAAATCTGGCCGGCCTGCCGCGCTCACTGCCCAGGACGCGGCGGATCAACTCGGTACCGAGGTGGCCGTCTACCTGGACGGTGGACCGACTCGGGTGGGGACCCCGTCGACCATCATCGATTTCGCCTCCACCGAGAAGGGCAGGATACTGCGCCAGGGTGCACTGAGCCTTGACGAGATCCACACCGTTGCACCAGAGGTGATCGGCTCGACCGACTCGGCCGGGGACGATGATCCCGGCCGTGAGGACCACGAGGACCACGACGTGCCCGCGGAGGAGAATGTGCCG
>OKLR01000107.1_pt1 | contig 25520 bp, 17 predicted proteins | sample 1614281 | NCBI WGS metagenome assembly OKLR01 (sample SAMN04436920, study PRJEB24849) | human gut metagenome | biome: human gut; feature: NICU; material: stool | host: Homo sapiens | place: USA: Saint Louis, MO | collected 2012-05-13 | reverse complement strand
CAGCCACCTGGGACGCCTTCGTCAGCCCTTACGGCCCCGGCCCGATCATCCAGCAGCGGGTGGACCAGCAGCGCACCGGCCAGCACAAGCTCTTCGGCCCCGACCTCGGTGCAGGCATCGACCGGGCCGACGAGCAGGTGTCGTCGTGGGCGGCCTGGCACCTGCTGCACGAAGGGCCGGACGCCGCCGTCGTCTACTTCGAGGGAGTTGACCACGCCGGGCACTCCTCCGGTGCCGAATCGACGCAGTACCAGCAGGCCATCGGCCACGTCGACGAGCTCACCCGTCACCTCGTCAAGGCCGTCGCCGAACGCCACGAGCAGCTCGGGGAGCAGTGGCTCGTCGCCGTCACCACTGATCATGGTCACAAACCCGAGGGGGGCCACGGGGAGGACGAGGTCGAGGTGCGGCGCAGCTTCCTGGCTGCCCACCACATCGGCGGTGCGCTGCCCGAGTCGTTGCGACGCACCGCCCCGATCCGCAGCCACGAGGTGACCGGGCTGCTGCTGTCTGCCATCGGGGCGCATTCCGGCCACATGGACTCAGCCGACGTCGGCGTCCTGCGCGACATCGAACCGATCGGCCCGACCAGGAAGGCCGGTTTCGAATGGTGACGACGAAGCGGCACGAGACGAATCGGACTCCCGGGCCGGGGATGCTAGGCGGTCGGACTGGTACCGGGCGGAATCGACCTTCCGGGCGGGGCCTGCTCCCCGAACGGGTGGACGCCGTCCTCTTCGACATGGACGGCACCCTGCTGGACACCCTGTCTGCTTGGTACGCCGCAGCCGAACAACTGTGGGGTACCGCCTTCGCCAACCGTGACATCGCCGAGGTGGACGGCGGAACCGTCGCCGACGTGGTCGACCTGTACCGCCGCGACCATCCCGAGGCAGACCCGGACACCACCGCCGAGCGACTCGTCGATCTCATTGACGCCAACCTCGCAGGCAACACCGAACCGATGCCCGGGGCCAACGATCTGATGAGGCGACTGGCAGGACGGGTCCCCATCGCCGTGGCATCCAACTCCCCGACCCGACTGGTGCGCGCCGGGTTGGCCAGCCAGGGCTGGTTGGAGCTCGTCGACACCACGGTGGGGGCCGACGAGGTCGCGGCCGGCAAACCCGCCCCCGACCCCTACCGTACCGTTGCCGAGCGGCTCGGGGCGGACCCGACGCGATGCGTCGTCGTTGAGGACTCCGTCTTCGGGCTGCGTGCCGGGTTGGCGGTCGGAGCCTGGGTGCTCACCGTCGGCAACACCGTGCAGGGGCAGGGGAACCTGTGGGTACCCGGCTTGGATGATGAGCGGGTGACGTCGTGGCAACCGAACCGATGAACGAGCAGCTGGACGAGCTGCCCGCGGCCCTGCGCCGACGTCTGGACGAGATGGCCGTGCAGATCGGCCACGGTGTGGGTGGGACGACTGGTGCAGACGTGGGTCGGCAGGCCGCGAGCCGATTCGTCGCCTGGATGACGGACACGTGGACCCAGACGATGACTCGCGACGAGCACGGCGTCTTCGTCATCACCGGCGACATCCCCGCCATGTGGCTGCGCGACTCCTCGGCCCAACTGTGGCCATTCCTGACGATGTGCGACCTGCCCGAGGTCAGGCATCGGATCTGCGGGGTCATCGCCCGTCAGTGGCACTGCATAGGCGTCGACCCCTACGCCAACGCCTTCAACCCCGGCCCGACCGGGGCGCACTTCGACGAGGACGACCTCGACCTGGCCGACGAGCTGTGGGAACGCAAGTACGAGGTGGACTCGCTGGCCTTCTGCGTCGATCTCGCCTGGCGGTACTGGCAGGCCACCGCGAGTCCGGACCACCTGGACAACGCGGTGCACCGGGGCTGCCGCAGCATCGTCGACCTGTGGTGCCGGGAGCAGGACCACGCCACCCGATCGACCTACCGGCACGTGCGTCCCGGCGAACCGGCCGACACCCTCGGCGCCGACGGCTCGGGCACCCCGGTGGGGCGCACCGGGATGACGTGGAGCGGATTCCGACCTTCCGACGACGCCTGTCGGTACGGCTACAACATCCCGGCCCAGTTCATGGCGATGCGTGCCCTGCGCGAGGTCGGCGAGTTCACCCGGGTCTGGGACGACGTACAGCTGGCCCGCCGCGCCGCGCAGTTGGCCGAGGAGATCGAGGCCGGGGTGACGCAGTACGGTATCGTTGACGGGCACTTTGCCTACGAGGTGGATGGGCTCGGATCGGTGCTGCAGATGGATGACGCGAACATGCCGTCGCTGCTCTCGCTGCCGCTCACCAGCGATCTGCGAGCCGACGACCCACTCCACCTCGCGACCCGTGCCTGGGTGCTCGGTGACGCCAATCCGTACCTGTACCGCGGCCCTGCGGCGTGCGGGGTCGGCAGCCCGCACAGCCCAGCCGGTTACGTCTGGCACATCGGCCTGGCGGTGCAGGGCCTCACCGGTGACGAGACCGAGGCTCGCAGCTGTCTGGAGACGATCCTCGCCACCGACGGTGGCACCGGATGGACGCACGAGAGTTTCGCCCCGGCCGATCCCCCCTGGTTCACCCGCCCCTGGTTCAGCTGGTCGAACTCGATGGCCTGCCTGCTCATGATGAAGGTGGCCGGTCTCGACCCTCTCACCGGTGCCAGTTGACTCCCATCGCGGTGAGACGGCGGGTCTGGGCCTCCAACTCCGCGATCGGGCGAGCCGGTTCGTTGGTCCACAGTTGCTCGGCGATCGACGTACCACGTGGGAAGGCTGCGTCCTCCACCTGGGCCGGGGTACGCAGGTACTCGGTCCACAGTTGGAACTGACCACCCAACAGGTGGGGTGAGTCCACCGCCGCCAGCACGTCGTGCAGCCCGGCGACGTCGTCCATCGTCAGTGGCGCATCAATGGTCACCGGGGCCTGTGGACCCGCCGAGATGCCATGATCCAGGTAGGTGTGCCGTGCCGGGGCGGCGACGACGTCGTGACCGAGCTGCGCCGCCCTGGCCAGGTCGTCGGCATCCCGCCACACCATCACCGTGACCTCGGGTGGAGCACCGGCCTCCAGCACCTCGTCCCAGGCGATGACCTCGCGTCCGGCGCCTGTGACATGGTCACAGACCTGGCGCTCGAACCAGGCCTGGGCCTCGTGGGGTCCCGTGATGCCGAGCCCGGCCAGGCGTTCGCGGGTTGGTTCGTGGCGGAACCACTCGTGCCCGGGGCACTCGTCGCCACCGATGTGGATCGGCGAGGTGGGGAAGATCTCCATGACGGCGTCCAGGGCGTCGCGGCACAGCCGAAGGGCGTCGTCGGTGAGGTTGATGTGGTGCTCGGAGATTCCGAAGGCGGTGCGGGGATGGGTGATGGGTGCCGGGTGGTCGTCCTGTCCGAGACAGCCCAGCTCGGGATAGGCGGCCACCACCGACTCGGTGTGCCCCGGCAGGTCCACCTCCGGCACGACGGTGATGCCGAGCAGTCGGGCTCGCTCGTCGATGGCACGCAGCTCGTCCGCGGTGTAGGCCCCGCCGTGTGGCACGTTGTCATGCACGGCGACGTCGTCACAGTCGTTCTCGTCGGGAGGGGGTTGATGACCACGTACCGTTCCCGGACGCCACGCCCCCACCGTCGTCAGACGAGGCCACTCGGGTACCGGCAGCCGCCACCCCTGGTCGTCGGTGAGGTGCAGGTGCAGCCGATTGAGCTTGTGCATGGCCAGCACGTCCAGGAAATCCATGATGAACGAGGCCGGCAGGAAATGCCGACAGACGTCCAGATGGGCACCACGCCACGGGTGGCGGGGCTCGTCGTCAACGATCCCCTGCGGCAACCACAACTGCTCCAGGGCCAGCGGTCCGGGCCCGTACACCCACGGGGTGAGCAGTTGCAGCAGGGTCTGCACCGCCCAGCGAGCCCCCTGGGAGCTGCCTGCGGTGAGGTGGATCTGGGAGTCGATATTGATGTGGTAGGCCTCCGTGGCCAGGGTAGGGTCCAGATCGACGATGAGGGTCGGGTCCGCCGGGGAAACCGAGCCTGGGGGGATGTCGGCGGAGTCGGTCACCACACCAGTGTCGGAGGGGGTCGGGGTGGTGACGCCGGGGCTGGTCGGAGGCGTGTCGGTCGGGGAGAACGGTTCCTCGGCGCCGGTGCGGGGCTGGTCGGCCGTCCCCTCGAGATCCTCGTCCTCCAGGGCTCGCCTGGGTGGCTGCTGTGTCGTCCGCACGAAGTCCAGTGCTGGTGCCAGTCGTTCGGTGAGGATAGTGAGGGCATCGCCCACCTCGTCGGGGCCGGCCCAGGTGAGTACGGGTGGCAACGGCAGCCGACCTGCGGTGAGCCTCACCTGACGGGGCCGAGGACACAGACCACGGGCCAGGTTGCGGGCCAGTTCGTCGTCGGACGGGACGGGCATCGGGCGCTCCTTCGTACTGGCATCGGCGCCATTGGGTTCTCATAGACTACAGGATGGTCGTGGTGCGGCGCTGGTTGTCTCCGCCTCGTGGGCCGCACCGACGGCGCCCGTACCCGTTCCCGAGGCCGATCCCGGGCATGGTGACCGTTGGCTCGTCGGCATGGGCACGATGTGATCGCAATTGGTGGCGGCCGTGGCTCGATCGGGTCCCGACCTGCCTATTCTGGGAACGACCCACGCCTCCCGATGGGATTCTGCCAGTGACGGATCCACGTCCGGGGACACCACGCACAGGAGCAACCCCTCATGTCCGTCAACCTGCACCCCCAGCTGCTCACCGTCGGCATCACCTTCCGTGACCTCGTTATCTCGGGGGTCGACCGGCTTCCCGGGCTTGGCGAGGAACGTCACGGCACCGACTTCGTCCCCACCTGGGGAGGGGTGGCCAACACCGCTCGGATCGCGGCCAGCCTCGGGGCACGGGTGCGGCTGCTCACCGGTCTGGGAGACGACTCCAACTCCGCCCTGTGTCGACGCGAACTTACCGACTGGGGCATCGATCTCGGCCCCAGCCCGGTCACCGCGGGCTGGGCGCTCCCGGTGACGATGAGCCAGGCATGCGGCACGGAACGGGCCATGACGACAGTGGAGACGCCGTTGCCGGTGCCATTCCCGACACCGGATCTCACTGGAACGGACGTCGTCGTCACCCATGTGCCGGTGCCTGCCCCCAGCTGGCTGCACGAGGCCGCTGCTGCAGGGGTCCCGGTGATCGCCGACCACGGGTTCGAGGAACGTCCCGAACCCGGCCTGCTCGAGGTGGTGTCGGGATGCACCTGCTACACCCCCAACGCCGCCGAGGCGATGCAGCTCACCGGTACCGACGACCCCGTACACGCCGCCCGTGCCCTCGCCGAGCACGTCCCGGTGGTGATTGTCACCTGTGGTGGTGAGGGGATCGTCGGGGCCGACTCGCGCACCGGTGAACAGGTGCAGGTGCCGGCGGTGCCCATCACCCCGGTCAACACCACCGGCGCCGGGGACGCCACCCTCGCCGGGCTGGCCTGGACTTGGGGGTGGGACGTCCCACTGGTCCGCAAGCTCACCGTCGCAGCCCTGGTCGGGGCCATCGTCACCTCACGGGCACACGGCACCGCCGACCCGCTCACCGTCGCAGACCTGTTCTCCTGGGTGCTACGGGATCCGGGACGGCTGGGATTCCTGACCGATCTGCTGGGGTGAGGGCCTGATTCCCCGTCATGCCTGTTCGTCGATCTGGGCGGATCCGTGCGAGGCCGCGGGGCCTGTCTCACCGCAATCGTGAGTCCGTCACGACCGGTAAGCTCACCGCGACGGAGAAACCACCCTCCTCACGTGGTCCCACGGTGAGCACACCACCCATCGATGAGACGCGCTCCCGCATGCCCTGCAGGCCGTGTCCCATCCCGTCCCCCTTGACCGCGTCGCCATAGCCGTCGTCGTCGACACGCAGGGTGATGAGGCGCGGGCCGTAGTCGACGTCCACCGTCGCATGGGCGGTGGGACCGGCGTGTTTGAGAACATTGGTGAGGGCCTCCTGCACCACCCGGAAGGCCGTCAGGCCGATCGTCTGGGACACCTCGGGGCGTTGCCCGTGCACCTGCAACTGCACGCGTGGTCCGGACTTCGCCACCAGCTCCGGGATGTCGGCCAGGCCGGGGGAGGGAGCGTAGTCGGCCTTGGCATCCGGGTCCTGACGCAGCACGCCGACGATGCGACGCATCTCGACCAGGGCGTCGCGCCCGGTGTCGGCGATGGTGTCGAGCACGTCGATGGCCGCCTCGGGCTTCTTCGTGGCCAGGGCCTTGCCGCCCTCGGCCTGCACGATCATCACCGACAGGGAATGGGCGACGATGTCGTGCAGTTCCCGGGCGATGTCGTTGCGGGTGCGTTCCTCGGCCATGCGAGCTGCCTGCTCACGCTCGGCGAGGATCGCCCGGAACCGCTGGGCCTTGGCGATGCGTTGCTGGGACTCGATGAGCGCCGCCTCACGCAGTCGTCTGCCCACCGCATAGGGGGTGACGACCAGGCCGAGACACACCGTCGTGGCGAGGAACCACATGACCCACGGGGTGCCGGAGGAGTCGTAGTCGGCAGCCAGAGTGTCCCGCCAGCGCAACGGCCCCAGAATGGCACCGATCGTGCCGAGCCACAGGATGATGCGTGACTGACGCCCTGCCGTCCACCGACCCACGGCGTACGAGGCGATCGGCACGGCAATGATCGACAGCACCGGGAACGGGACGAAGATGAGCTGGATGAGTCCGCCAACCAGCAGCAGGGCCATGAGCGCCCCCGGATGATCCCGACGCAGCAACAGGCTGAACACCATGATGATCGATGAGACGAGGGCGGCGACATATTCGGGGATCGGTGCCTGGATGCTTGCAGCCAGGTACGGCACGATGGTGAGGGTCGTCAACACCGTGATGAGGGTCATGTCGACCCACAGGGTCCGCTCCGGGTCGGTGGGGCGCCCGTCGTCGACGGTGGGGTTGAGCACCTCCTCCATCCCGGGGATCGACAACTGCTCCTCGGAGGATCGGTTCGCCCCGAGGCGCCCCAACCGGGCACGTACCGAGGACGTGGCTCGTCCGGAGGATCCCTTGGCCGGCGACTCCTGCTGGTCGGTTCTGCCCTGCTCCCGGGGAGCGCTGGGCTGGCCGGGCGGGCGGGAGTGCGACTCCTGGGGGCGCGTGGCAGCCTCGTCGCTGCTGGGGGAGGATCCGGTGAGGTCGGCAGGGTCAGCAGAACCGCTCGTCTGGTCGATCCGGTTGGTTGCCATGGCTTCCAGTTTATGTGGCCCCTGGAAGGTGGCAGGTCGTCGTGCCGGGACGGCTCGGCCGGCTGTGTGGTCTGCTCTGCACACCCCAAGACGGGTGCCTTGGGCGGGTGCCCCGGATTCTGAGGGTCGGTGAGACGGCCGCAGCCTCTCCGGGCAACCCGTACTCCTGCACGGTCAAGGCCCTTCGGCCACATGATGGGGCCCTCGTAGGTGTGGTGGTCGCGGGCGTGGGGATTCACGGCCACCGATGTACATGGCCCTGCATCGCACCGCATAACATGGTGTCCATCACCAGCAATTCGGAGGACTCATGCGGATTCTCATCACCGGCGGAGCCGGCTACATCGGGTCGACGGTGGCCTCGGCCTGCGAGGAAGCGGGCCACGAGGTCGTCATTCTGGACGACTTGTCGGCGGGAAGACACGAATTCGTCAAGGACCGGACCTTCTACGAGGGCGACATCGCCGATCAGCCCTTGCTCGACCGGGTCTTCACCGAGCAGGGCATCGACGCCGTCGTGCACTGCGCGGCCAAGATCATCGTCCCCGAGTCGGTCGCCGACCCGCTGGGCTACTACGAGAACAACGTCGGCAAGACGGTCAAGCTGCTGCAGGGCATGCAGCGCAACGACGTCAACCGGATCCTGTTTTCCTCCTCGGCGTCGATCTACGCCACCGACGACGAGTTCAAGGTGACCGAGGACTCCGCGCTGGACCCCGGCAGCCCGTACGCCACCACCAAGTTCATGGTGGAGCACATCCTGCGTGACGCCGCTCACGCCTCCGATCTCAAGGCACTCAGCCTGCGGTACTTCAACCCGATCGGCTCGGATCCCAAGCTGCGTACCGGCCAGCAGATCGAACACCCCACCCACGTGCTCGGCAAGATGATCGACGCCTGGATGGAGGACTCCACCTTCACCGTCACGGGTGTCGAGTGGCCCACCCGAGACGGCTCCGGCATCCGCGACTTCATCCATGTCTGGGACCTGGCCCAGGCCCACGTCGCCGCTCTGGAGCACCTCGACGAGGTGACCGCCGACGAGTCCTACCAGGTGTTCAACATCGGCACCGGGAACGGCGTGACCGTCAAGGAGCTCGTCAAGGCCTTCGAGGAAGGTACTGGCAAGGCTCTCAATGTCGTCTACGGCCCACCACGCCCCGGAGATGTCGCCGGTGCCTACACCGTCTCACACCGTGCCAAGGACCTGCTGGGATGGACCCGCCGATGGCATTCGGGATGCCGTCGCCTGGCTGCCCCGTCGCAAGGAGATCCTGGGTTACTGATCCTCCGAACCCCCGACCTGTCACTGGCCTCGCACTCGTGCGGGGCCAGTGGTGTTTCCCCGACCCGTGTCCCAGGGCGGCCAGGCTCTTGTCGGTGCGGCTCAGCACCGCCGTGCACAGCTCGTCCTTTGGAATGACGTTGGGGTGGAAGGCTTCGCAGGTGACACCAGTCTCCTCGCAGGTCTCCTCGACGGTGGATCCCGGCACACCCATGCGGGCGAAGGTGACGACGGGTATGACGCTCCTGGGGACCTCGATCGTTGAATACGATGCAGTATCGGGTTCGGTACTGCATCGAATACATACTTGTATCGAGTGGTGTGCGGGCGAGTTCATTGCGGGGTGATGATGTCCTCCTTCCTTCACGATCTTGGGGCCTGGTGCTTTCGCAGAGCAAAGACCGTCGTCGCCCTGTGGCTGGGCCTGCTGGTTCTGCTCGGGCTGGGAATGGTCGCCCTGCACAGCGACTACGACGATTCCTTCACCATCCCGGGTGCTCCCTCCCAGTTGGCCTACGACAAGCTCCAGGTGACCTTCCCGCAAGCCTCCGCGCTGAGCGCCAATGTCGTCATCACGGTGCCGGATGGCACCGACATCTCCTCGACACCCATTCGCTCCCGGATCGAGAAGGGGGTTGAGGAGCTCAAGGACCTCAAGGACGTCACCGGGGCGACGTCACCGTGGAGCAAGTACGTCACCGGGATGGTCAACAAGGATCACACCGCAGCCGTCATCCAGGTGGAATTGGGACAGGTCAGCGCGGTGACCTTCCCCGATTCCGGGCGTGACGACCTGCAACAGGTGAGTCACGACATACAGGCTGGCCTTCCATCGGGGTCACACGTCCACGTCGGTGGCCAGGCCTTCGAGGCCATGCTGCCCTCCCTGTCGATCACCGAGGTCATCGGCGTCGGGGTGGCCCTCGTCGTCCTCGCCATCACCTTGGGATCCCTGGTGGCAGCCGGGATGCCGATCATCACAGCCGTCCTCGGGGTGGGGATCACGTACTCGATCATGGCGATCCTCACCCGGTTCACGACGGTCAACTCAGTCACACCGATGCTTGCCGTCATGCTGGGGCTGGCCGTTGGGATCGACTACGCCCTGTTCATTCTGTCGCGTCACCGCGACCAGTTGCGTGACGGCTTTGAGGTGCAGGAATCGGCCGCCCGAGCCGTTGCGACCTCGGGTTCGGCAGTGGTGTTCGCCGGGACGACGGTCCTCATCGCCCTCATTGGCCTGGCCATCGCCAACATTCCCTTCCTCACCGTCATGGGCGTCTTCGCTGCCATCGGTGTCGCTCTGGCGGTTGTCATCGCCCTGACAATGCTGCCGGCCTTCATGGGGCTCATGGGAGAGAGACTGCGCCCGTGGAAATCTCGTCGCGGACGGGGGCCGAAGCCAACTGCGATGGCAACCGGGGCGAACAGTGACGACAATGCCACAGCTGGTGGGGACGCACCGTCGACCAGCACCACTGCGGTTGGCAAGGGAGAACGCTCCGGCGGGATCTTCGGGTGGTGGGTGCGCACCGTCACCCGCGTCCCACTGGTGACCATCCTCGTCGTCGTGGTGGGGCTGGGGGCCCTGGCCGTTCCGATGAAGGACCTCCACCTCGGCCTGCCCACCGCCGCGGAACTGCCCGCCGACAACACCGCCCGTCAGACCTATGACGCCCTGGAGAAGAAGTTCGGACCAGGATTCAACGGCCCGGTCATCGTCACCGCCGACATCGTCACCTCGACCGCCCCGATGAAGATCGTCAACGGGCTCAAGGCTGACATCGAGAAGCTTCCTGGCGTCGACACCGTCGCCTTGGCCGTTCCGAACCAGAACGCCGACACAGCTATGATCCAGGTGCTGCCGACCACCGGTCCCACCGACGAGGCGACCAGTGACTTGGTTCGCGAACTGCGCGACCACAAGTCCGAATGGCACGACAAGTACGGGGTTGACACCGCCGTCACCGGACTGACGGCCATCAAGCTCGACGTCTCCAACCGTCTGGGAGCCGCCCTGCTGCCTTTTGGAATCTTCGTCGTCGGGCTGTGCCTGGTGCTGCTGACGGTGGTGTTCCGGTCGATCGCGGTCCCTGCCACGGCGACCATCGGTTACCTGCTCTCGGTACTGGCCGCCTTCGGAGCCGCGCAGCTGGTCTTCAACCGAGGTATCGGCCTGTTCGTGGTCAACCTCGACCGTCCTGTCCCGATCATCTCCTTCATGCCGATCGTCGTCATGGGCATCCTCTTCGGCCTGGCCATGGACTACGAGGTCTTCCTGGTGTCGAGAATGCGCGAGGAGTACGTCCACACCGGTGACGCCAAGGGTTCGGTGATCAGGGGATTCATCGGTTCGGGCAAGGTCGTCACGGCAGCCGCTGTCATCATGGTCTCGGTCTTCGTCTTCTTCATCCCAGAGGGTATGAACGCCATCAAGGAGATCGCCCTGACCTTGGCCATCGGCATCCTCGCCGACGCCTTCCTGGTGAGAATGACCCTCGTCCCGGCAGTCATGGGCCTGCTCGGTGACAAGGCCTGGTGGCTGCCGACATGGCTGGATCGCCGCCTGCCCCGACTCGACATCGAGGGGGAGGGGATTGCCCACGAGGAGCAATTCGCAGAATGGCCCACCCCTGACCACACCGAGGCCCTGCACGCCGAGGGGATCGGGGTCGACGGTCTCTTCGCCGGCCTCGATCTGCACGTCGAGCCTCATGAGGTGCAGGCCGTCGTGGGTCCCCGGGGCCCGGTCACGGCCGTGCTGCTCGCGGTCGGAGGACGACTTGCCATCGACCACGGTCGGATGAGGTCGGGCGGACGCCTCCTCCCGGAGCGAGCCTCCGCGGTGCGTCGGGTGGCATGGCTCGTCGATGCCGCCGACAAGGACCTCACTGAAGAACTCCAGGCAGCCACGGCAGCTCTCACCCATCCACCGCGGCGCCCACCGCGTCTGTTCCTCATTGACCACGCTGATCAGATCGTCGAGCAGTTTCACCGCGATCAGCTGGAATCCCTCATTCGCCAGGTGGACCGGGCCGGTGAGGCCGCCGTGATCCTGGGAGCCCAGCGTGCCGGCCGCATTGACTGGCTGGAGCCACAGGCCGTTCATGACCTGATCGATCAGCCCGAGCCGTCCCTCGGAGGTACCCGATGATGACCGAACGTTCCCACTCCACGATCAGGTTGCGGTGGCCGGCGGTGGTTGCCCTGATCCTCGTACCACTGTTGGTGGTGGCTGGTCTGGTTGGCACGACCTGGCGGACCACTGACCGGCTGGGTCAGGTGAAGGCGGCGGTCGTCAACAAGGACAAGGCCGTCAAGGTCCGTGGACAGGTGGTTCCCATGGGACGCCAGCTCACCGCGGAACTGGTCGGTTCCGGCTCTCCTGCCACCGACGGACACACCGTCGACTGGACCTTGACCGACGCTGACGGGGCGGCCAGGGGATTGCGAGATGGCACGTACTCGGTGGTGGTGACGATTCCGGAGTCCTTCTCGGCCGACGCCACCTCCTACTCGGCCAATGACGCCACCAAGGCCAGGCCGGCCCTCATCGACATCACCACCTCCCAGACCTCACCGGTCTCCGACACCACCATCGCGGCCCTCACTGCCCAGGTGGCGCGACGTTCCCTCAACACCACCCTGACCTCGGGGTATCTCGAGAACGTCTACATCGGCTTCAACCAGTTTGCCCAGCGGATGGGCACGATGGCCGACGCCGCCGCCAAGCTCGATGACGGGGCGACGAAACTTGCCGATGGCACGAAGACGTCAGCCGCTGGAGCGAGGACCCTGGCCACCGGTATGACGAAGCTCAGTGGTGGAGCCCGGCAGTTGCAGGCCAACGGGGGCACGCTCACTGACGGCGTCTCCCAGCTCTCGGGTGGCCTCAACGCTCTGTCCGACAAGGGCAAACAGCTCAGTGACGGTGCGAATGGGCTGGCCAGCGGGGTGGCGACCTACACCGATGGCACCGGCAAGGTCGTCGACGGAATCGGTCAGCTGTCCGCTGGCCTGACGACGATGGACCAGAAGGTCAGCGCGGCCACCGGCAAGATCGACACCTCCCAGCTCAACCAACTCACCGACGGGGCAAGTCAGTTGGCGGACGGGATCGATCAGTTCACGGGTGGTCTGGTCGGGTATCGCACCGAGATTCATCAGTACGCCTCCGGGGAGAAGACTGCCCAACTCAACAAGGAGGCCCTGTCCCATGGTGAGGCGGACTTCCTGGCGCGCTGCACCAAGAAGCACACCGCGCAGGATTGCCAGAACCTACTGCCTCTCGTCCACGACGCCATGACCGACGGGTACGCCCTCGGCGTGCGCGCTGGCTCGGCGGTGGCCGTCAAGGCGATGGCCATCAAGGATCCCAACTCCGGCATGAGCATTGACGACGGCATCGACCAACTGGCTGACGGCTCCTCGCAGTTGTCCAAAGGGGTCGCCACGTTCACGGCTGAGATGCGTACCGGGCTGCCTACGATGGTCGGCCAGATCGCCCAGCTGCGAGATGGCATCCACCAGGCCGCCACCGGCGCTCAGACCCTGGCCACCAAGTCCCGGCAACTCAAAGCGGGCGGGGCCAGGCTCTCCGCCGGGGCTGCGACCTTCGCCGATGGTGCGGACGCCTACACCGGTGGAGTCTCCAAGGCTGCTGCCTCAACCCCGAAGCTCGAGCACGGGGTCAACCACTACGTCGGTGGTGTGAACCAGCTCTCCGACGGGGTGATGAAGGCTTCCGTGGGGGTCGGCACCTTCGCGTCCGGGATGACGAAACTCAACGGTGGGGCCCAGAGACTCACCGACGGCACCGGCAAGTTCGCCAGCGAGCTCGCTGCTGGGGCCAAGAAGGTGCCGACCTACTCTCAGAATGACCGCACCAAGCTGGCTGACGTCGTGTCCGCTCCCGTCAATGAGAATGGGCCTGCCATTGCGACCTCGGTGGCCGCGGTGGCGGTTCTGCTCATCCTTGGTGCCTGGATCGCTGCTCTGGCGACCTGGCTGGTGGCTCGCACAGTTCCCTCGCGGGCGCTGAGCTCCGCGCGCTCGACCCTGGGGCTGTTGGCCCGGACGATGTCGGTCGGCGCCATCGTGACCGTCGCGGTGAGTATTGGCCTGACGGTCATCGGCGGGGTGGTGTTGGGTCTCTCGGTACCACGGTCGATCGGATTGGGAGGATTGCTGCTCCTCGTCGGGACGATGTTCGGCCTGATCAACCACGCCCTGGCCGCTTGGTTGCATGGCCTGGGGCGGCTCATCAGCGTCGTCCTGGTGACGGCGAGTGTTGCTGCCGGGCTGGCGAGCACTGTCCCCGCTCCGGTGCACTGGGTCGACGCCATCTCCCCGCTGCGACCTGCTTTGCAGGCGGAGCAGGCCGTCGTGGCCGGGAACGGTCCCAGCTTCGGATCCTTGCTGGCCGTCGTCACATGGGCGGTGGCCGCTCTCCTCGCCAGCCTGCTCGCGGTGGGACGACGGCGTCAGACCAGCGCCAAGGAACTTCTGGCGGCCAGCGCGGCCAGGGAGCGCCGCGGCGATCTGGAGTGACACCATGAACAAACCCCTCCTCGCGAGTCCTGCCGTGCTGGCCAGTGCCATTGCGGTGACCAGCCGGATCCGCTCGGTTCGGAAGGGTTGGATAGACGAGGTGGCGATTCGGCATGGAGGGGATCGACGAGGGTCCTGGCGGCGACCCGTGGAGCTGATCGTCGAGGCGAGGTGGCCCCTCATTCGGTCCGGTCTCACTCGGTACGTGCCAGCCCGTCGTCGAGCACTCGGCCAAGGAGGGGACGGGTGCTCCACAGTCCCAACCGGACCATGCCGGCTCCCAGCAGAATGGTGCCCACGGTGGTGATCACCGCAACCGGTCTGGCGAGCAGGGCCATGCCCACCAGGGGGATGAGCAGCAGTCCGGTGGCGATGAGGCCGATGGCCATGGCGAATCGCATCGGCGACAGGACTGTGATGCGTCGTGCCTTGTCCTGGGCCGTCAGATCCATTCCGACGACGTCCAGTCCCACCTCGACCTGGCGACGATCGAGGATTGCGGCAGCCTGATTGACCCCCACCGAGCAGGCAACTGTGGCGAAGACGATCGCCGAGTCGATCACCTGCGACCTCGCGATGGCGACTCGCTGTGCCTGGCCCCCGGAGAGCTGACCGATGCGGCGCTCCTCCATGCCAGCCAGCCCATGGAGTTGAGCCACTGGGCGGCATGGCGGATGGCCTCGTCCTTCGGTGTGCCATTGAGCATGAGGGGCAGTGCCGTGTTCTCCACGGCGGTGAGCTCGGGGACGAGCATGCCCTGCTGGAAGACGAACCCGAGGGATTCACGTCGCAGTCCGGCACGGTCCTCGGTGGTGAGGGACTCGACGTTGACGGTACGTCTGGGCAGGTTCAGTTCGATGCTGCCGGAATCGGGGGAGAGGATCCCCGACAGGCAGTGCAACAGGGTGGTCTTGCCCGAGCCAGACGGTCCCATGACGGCGACCGACTGACCAGCGGGGATGGTGAGGTCGACGTGGTCGAGGGTATGGGTGGAGCCATAGGTCTTCGTCAGCGCCTGGGTGCGTAGCTGGGCACCGGGGGTGATGTCGGTCGGGGGAGCGTCTTGGTGCGGTGTCGTCAGCATGGCATCCACTGTGCTGCGCGATCTCGTGGTGCACATCGTGCAGGTGGACGAGATTGCCGTCATGCTGCGGTAGGAGAAAGCTCAAGCGGTCGGGAAGCTGCGGAAGTTTCGTCATGGGCATCCGTTTTCCGTGGAGAGCTTCCGGGGATCCATGGGTGCTACCGCTGTGGGTGGCAGGTGGGGTCGATGGCAACATCATTGCCACACGTCGGCGATCTCCCTCAGCTGCTCAGGGATGACTCGGAGGAATGGGTGATCGGTTCAAGTGGTTCCGGCCTCTGCTACTGTCATGAGTTGGCAGTAGGCACCTACTGTCAACTCACCTCGATGCCGGGATTGGCGAAAATGGAGAAGAGAATCGCGATAGCAGCTGCTGCCATCTCTCTGGGGAGCACAACTCTCACGATTGCAGCGCATGCCGATGCTGCTTCTTCCTCGCACTGCAGCAGCTCCAGGGAAAAGGTCGTGCTCAGCTATCAGCCTGATCAGGCCCACGCTCAGACCACCTGCAACCCACTTCAGACTGGTCACAAGTTCAAGGTAATCCTCACCTCGAATACATTTCCCAACGCTGTCAGCGAATGGCGCACGACGGCCGGAACTGTGAAGACGGGGACCCGTCCGTGGGCTGGCTCCACGGGATGACGTACAGACTGCAAAGATCTGAAACTCACGCATCCCGGACAGTCCTCAGTGGACGTTCGAAAATTTTAGGGGAAAGCCTTCCATGCTAGAAGTACGTAACTTGACAGTTACCTATCCAGGGTCAGAACGTCCCGTCCTTGATCATGTGAGTCTCGACTTCCCAATCGGGACAACAGCCGTGGTTGGACCAAGTGGCAGTGGAAAGTCCACACTTTTTTCTGCACTCCTGGGCATGGTGAAGGTTCGGTCTGGAAGGCTGTTCCTTGAAGGGAAGGAACTCCCAGAGAAGCGTTCCCAAAGATTCTCCGTAGTACATCAAGACTACAGGTTGGTGCCGTTTTTGACGGTACTCGAGAACATTCGGCTATCCTGTGAACTGCACAATGTGGATGTCTCTGGGTCACGATTGGATACACTGCTGTCAATGGTAGGTCTCCAAGACTTTGAGGACCGCAGAATTCAGACACTATCCGGAGGCGAGAAACAGCGTGTTGCCATCTCACGCGCCCTCGCCTCCTCACCCTCAGTTCTCCTGGCCGATGAGCCAACAGGTGCTCTAGATCGGAAGAACTCCGACAATGTCTCTCATCTGCTTCGCGAAATCTCGAAGACCTCAAGAATACCGGTGGTTCTCGCCACGCACGATGAAAAGGTGGCATCTGTTGCTGATCAACTGATACGCCTTGTGGGTGACGGATCCGCAGTAGTGGAGAAAGACCTTCCGGCATGAGTGTCTCCCGTAAAATCCCCATCCTCTATTGTCGTCGACAACTACGCGATTGGATTCCAACCTGCGTAGTGATCGTGCTGTTCTGCGCCGCAGTATTCCTGATCACCTCCATGCATGCGCACTTCACCCAAGCTCTGAACGCGAGTGTCTCTGCATCGCAAGGTGGGTATCGATATGCCATGGCCGGAGCGACCAAGGATCAGGAGGAGGTGGCTCGCCGAAGTGGCTACACTCCAGTCTTGGACGAGAGCCTTCGCGTCACAGGGCATGACTCCGTTTCAACTGCCATTGTGCGGACCACTGTGCACGGGGGTAAGACGCCTGGGATTCTTACAAAAGGATCTTTCCCCTCCAGTGGAGGAGAAATTGCGGTATCCATTCACTTGGCTCAATCCCTGAATGTGCAGATCGGAGACACGGTCTCCGTTGGATCTGGTTCCACGTCATTGCTTCGGATCAGTGGTCTCATCGTTCAACCGCTGAGTCCAGAGCTGGACTTTGCCAGCCGGATGGTTCCCGCTGAGCTTCCGCACTCCCCCACACTTTGGTTGGGGGATGCGACGCCCAAAACCATCGATTCGGCGAATCCTCCACAAGTTACTACCATCGGCGATGATTTTGGCGACCAGAATGCCAACCCCATCTACGGTATACTAAGCAACCTGCTGTCCCTACGCTGGGTTTTACTAGTACTTGGAAGCGGTCTGATCATACTTTTCGATGTGGCTCTCCGGCGGAGTTCTCAACCAATAATTGATGGATTGAACGCTGCGGGAATGTCGCAATCAAAAGCATGGAACTCACTCCACGGTGCGTTGTTCCTTCCCAGGGCGATGGCTCTACTCATTGGCGGACTAATTGTATACGGGTTGCAGCCAATTTATGTTCAGAAGTTAGGTGTATTCTTTGGCGAATACTGGAGTCCAGTACTTCCCGAACTGACTGAGCTGCTTCTTGTTTTCTCTTTCTTGGTGCTGATCCCCCTGCTGGTGTCTTTGATCTCAGCACAACTAGCCGAGCATCGATCTGGACGCATGAAGAAAGTGAGGCGCTCACTGGACCTGGAAAATAATTTGCTCCGTATTGGAGGTGCAGTTGGTGCGCTTTCTGGAGCATTGATGGTCTACATGGGGATTTCAATCTTATGTGGTAGACTCCCCTTTGTTCCAGCTGGCGCGGCAATGCCTCTGGGGGTTTTGTCACTCCTCACGATTTCTTGGTTGGATGCCCATATCAGAACTGTGGGGTTGAACCCGATCACAGCGAAATTCGCGAGAACAACATCACGTCGTCGCCGCATCTCTGGGTTGCTCATCGGGTTTCTCTTGTTTGGATCATTCTCCTGGGCTCTTGCGATGGAACGAACCGCTTCAGACAATACAACATCCGATGCCACATCGAACGTGTTGCAAGTCGTAGGCGTTCCAGATTCAGAGTTTGATTTGATCCGGTCAAGTTATTCTCAGATCTCCAATGGCTCACCCAAGAACTACGCAATGCTGGCCGGAAATGATAGCGATCAGGTGCTGGCGATATCAGAAGATTTTGCGACATGCTGGAAAAAGAGCAACAAAGCACCTGAGCAGCGTCTTGAGGAGTGTGGAGACGATTCTCCTACCACTGTCGTGCTGGACAATGCGTCAGTGAACCGGGTGCTCCCGCCGAGCAACTTCACCGGACGAAAGTTCAGTGTCGCTGTCGTCAATGACGCAGGAATGATCAAAAAACTTCAGTCTGCTACCGTGACCCCAGGAAGCAGACTGGAAGCAGATGTTGCATCTGTGGTTCTTGTTGGATCGAAAACCCCGGCTGGGAAATATCTTGCTTCGCTGCGATCAAAACTTCTTTTTGTCACCCTTCCAGAGTATCTGAATCTTGACTCGAGGAAGCAGTCCTTGATGCGTTCCATACTCCTCATGTCAACACCAACGGCTTTTCCTCAATCGAATTCAAACCCCGACGATGCCGTCATGCTCAGATCAATAGGGCTTGCTGTTGGTCTCACAACTGCACTCGTTGGGATAGTGGCGCAAACAATGATCAGCATTGGTGAAAGAGAATCATTTGCCAATGAATTGCAGTGGACTGATGAGTTCTCTGGTGGAAAACTGGGTCGGAGAGAAAGAATCTCTGGAGTCCTCACGCTGGTTGCTTGGACGATCATCGTGACTGGATCATCAGCATGGTGTACCTGGATCAGTCTGCCTCACAACGGGAATGGAATCAGCATGGTGATGCTCATCATCCCGATACTTCTAGCTGTCGTCTGCTCATTCATCTATTTCCTGACGTCAAAGGTGAGGGCAGCGGTGTAGATAACTCGTCATGAGTCTGCTCGGCACAAGTGCTGGGTGCGCACCGGACACCTGGGGCGATGTCGGTCGGGGGAGCGTCTAGGCGCGGTGTCGTCGGCATGGCACCACTGTGCTGTGCACTGCCGTAGTGGGCATGTGTAGGTGGATGAGATTGCCGTCGTCCTGCGTAGGAGGGAGCCTGCGGTAGGAGAAAGCTCAAGCAGTCGGTGAGCTGCGGAAGTTTCGTCATGGACATCCGTTTTCCGTGGAGAACTCCCGAGGATCCATGGGTGCTACCACTGTGGGTGGCATGTGGGGCCGATGGCAACATCATTGCCACACGTCGATTCCAGGTTTGTCTGGCGGTCGACAGTTCTGTGGCCCGACGAGGGCAGAGGTGGGCGCGCCAGGATCCGACACTGACCTGCAGTGCCGCCCGACCGGCTGGGCAGAAAGCTGGGCGCAAAACTGCGGTGGCGGCGAGATGATCCTGGCCGCCGCCTGGCTGCTGAAGCCATGATGGCGCCCACGTCGTGACATCAACGATGGTGATGAGGCGGTGGCAGTGTGGTAATTCTGCACGTGCGGCGCTGTGCTGCCACGCCGCTTTACACGCGCCTCTGGTTCGACCACATTTGCCACAGCTGGGCGAACCGTCCGGCGCCGCAACGCAGCTGTTCGGGTGGTCCGACCTCGACGATCCGGCCACCATCCATCACCGCGACCTCGTCGGCCATCGCCACCTGGGACAATCGGTGGGCCACGACCAGCGCAGTCCGGCCTGTCACGACCTCGGTGGCAGCCCGGTCCAGGACGGCCGCACCGGAGCTTCCCGCCTCCGCGGTGGCCTCATCGAGGATGATGATCGGAGGATCTGCCAGCAGGGCACGAGCCAGCGCGACCTGCTGGGCCCGCGCCGGTGACAATCGCGTCCCCAAGCGACCCACCACGGTGTCGAGACCCTCGGGAAGATCGTCGACCCAATCGGCACCGACCCTGGCCAAGGCGTCCAGGACGGCCTCGCGCACCCGTTCGTCGGGCCAGTCCTCGGCCTGGACCGGCAGACCCAGCGCCACGTCGTCAAGCAAGGTGCCCGAGAAGATGTGGATCTCCTGACTGACGAGCACCGTCCGGGCCGAGGCAGGCGTCATGGCGATCCTGCCCGACCGGGGCTCCAACAGACCGGCCACCAGAGCGGCCAGAGTGGACTTGCCCGCCCCCGACTCCCCGACGAGCACCGTCGTGTGACCGGCCGGAATCTCCAGATTCACCTGGTGCAGGACGTCTGGACCGTTCTGATAACCGAAGCTCACCTGCTCCACCCGCACCGACGCCGACCCTCGCGAGTGCTGCTGCGGGGGATACGGCTCTATCGGGCAACGATCGCGTTCGCGGGCCTCTCCCGGCCGCAGCAGGGCTGGGTCGTGAGTGTCGTGATCGCGGTGGGATTCCTCTCGGGTCTTCTCCGGTGCTGCCGGCCAGCCGTGGTCCGTCGTCTCGGACTCACCATGCCCTCGACCCCCGGACCCAGCATGAGCATGCGTCGTGGGTATGGACTGTTCCGAGGCCACAGGTTCCTCAGGACGTAGACAGATCACCCCGACCACCCGCTGCAGACACACCCAGGCGGCCTGCAGATTGTTGAGGAACATCAGCAGGAACCGCACCGGGGAGAACAATCGGAGCAGCACCAGGACCGCCGTCGCAGCCGCGCCGACGCTCACCCGATTCGTCATGACGAGCAGATACCCCGTCCAGGCGACGCCGATGGTGGCCACTGCCTCCCCGACGAGAAGTCGCACCACCAAGGTGTTGCCGAGGAATCGCCCACGCAGACTCCATCGCACGGCCTGCCACGACCCGTCGGCCACCGTGTGCGTGCGCAGGCCCTCCACGCCGAAGGCGCGCACCGCGTCCAGCCCGTGGATCGTCGACAGGATGTGTTGCGACTGGGTCGTCGAGGCTCGTCTCTCCGCCTGGTACACCGGCTGCGCAGTGCGCAGGAACTCCCGGATCGCCAACCCGTAGAGCACCCCAGCGAGCACCACGGGAATGAAGAAGGATGGATGCAGGCTTGCCAGCGCCCCCACCGACACGATCACCATGATCATGGTGTTGACGAGCCGTGGCAGCGCCCCGTTGGCGGCATCCCGCACCGCGGTGACGTCGTCGGAGGCTCGCGAGACGAGGTCGGCGGTGCCGGCCCCCTCCACCCGCTGCTGGTCCAGCCCCAGCCCGACCGCAATCATCTCCTCCCGCAGGCGGGTGACGATGGTCGTGAAGAAGGACGGCGTGAGCGCCTGGGCGGCGCCGTTGCAGATCCCCGAACCGACGACTGCAGCCCCCATCACCAAGGCCGGTGTGAGCAGCGCGGACGGCGATTGGCGGGTGCGTGCAGCATCGATGATCCACCCAGTGGCCATCGGCACCGCCAGATCGAGGATGGCTCCCAGCGCCACCACGACGATGGCGGCGACGAAGTATCTGCGCACCCCCTTCGAGGTTTGGTGGACCTCTCGGCGGACCTGCGCTGGGGTGGCCAGTGGCAACCAGTGCCGGGTGCTCATGACAACATCTCCCGGTAGCTGTCGTGACCCAACAGTTCCCGGTGCGGGGCACGAGCGACCAGGTGACCGTCGTCGTCGAACAGCACCACCTCGTCCATGCGGTCCAGCAGGGCGGGAGAGGTCGTGGTGATGAGAGTGGTGCGCCCAGCTCGTAGCTCACCCATCCGTTCGGCGATGGCGGCGGTGGTGGCGGCGTCGATGCTCGTGGTGGGGTCGATGAGAACCAGACCATCGGGGGCATGGATGAGGGCGCGGGCCAGGGCCAGCCGTTGCCGCTGGCCGCCCGAGACGTGCCGACCGCCCTCCCCGACGCCGGTCTGCAGCCCATGCGGCAACTCGGCGATGGTGGTGTCCAGGGCAGCCGCCCGTACGACGGCGTCCAACATGTTGTCCCTCGTGCTGCCCAACATGATGTTGGCCTGGACGGTGTCGTCGAACAGCTCCGGGGAGCGCGGTGCCACCAGCACCAGGGCACGTTTGCGAGCCGGACTCAGCTGGCTGGCCGGCACCCCGTTGAGGAGGGTGTGGGAACCATGCACGATGGCCTGTGCCAAGGCGTCACACACCTGTTGGGGGGCGACGATCCCCAGGTGCGCCCCGGGGGGCACGTCGAGCTGGAGGCTCGGATCCTCGACCTGGACGTGCAGGTGCACCGGGGTGTGCAGTGGGGGGCTGTCAGAGTGTGTGGGGTTGCCCGTCGGGTTGGCGTCGGGGCAACCATTCGGACTCTCGCTCGAGTTGATCCTCGAGTTCCCGTCGGGTCGGCCTGCGGGGGCAGGGCGCTCGCTGTCGTCGGGAGGAACCTGCCAGGCAGCCGGGCTGTCGTGCAGCTCGCAGAACCGGTCCCCGGAGGCATGGGCGTTGGCAAGCATCGTCGCGGTGTCGACACCGAGAGCTCGCAACGGTGGTCCCAGGGTCTGGGCCAATCCCACCACGGTGACGAGGCTTCCGACGCTGATTCGCCCGTCCAGGGTGAGCCAGCCGGCCAGCACCGTCAGGACGGTGATGAACACCCCCACCGAGGCATTGACGGTGCCGGTGTAGACTCCCCTGACCCGGCGGGTGCGCAAGGTGGCTGCCAAACCCTCCCGGCTGACGACCCGGAACCTCACAGTGGCACGACGGGAGGCCGACAGTCCTTGGATGACGCGCAGCCCACTGGTGAGATCTGCCGCTGAACCGGCCACGGCAGCCTCGGCCCGCCGCTCTCGACGAGTGTTGCGCTTGACCGGCGCCACCCCCTTGACCGACAGCAGGATGAGCAGCGGAATGGTGCACACCGTCGCCAGTACCAGCCAGCCGTTGATGAGTGCCATCGCGATGAGCGACCCGAACAGGGTGACGACGTTGCCCGGTATGGACGCCAACGCGATGAAGGAACGGGAAACCGTCCGTACGTCGGTGACGAGGACGGACAGCAGGTCACCGGGAAGACGTGGTGGGCCCCCGATCCCCTCCGGGGCAATGATGCGTTCGAGGGCCTGTACCCGAAGGTCATGCTCACTCACCGCGGCCCCGACGTTGGTCTGCATCCGCGCCGTCTGGGCCGCCGCACGGACCACGTAGGCCAGCGCCACCAGGGCCAACCACCCGGCCAGGGCAGTCGCGTCACCAGCCACGACCCCGTCATCGATGGCGCGTCCCAGGGCCATCGGGACACCGATGTTCACCAAGCTGACGAGGGCCGATGCGATGGATCCGGGTCGCAGCCAGTGTCGTCCGTCATGAGCCATGCGCCGGATCAGGGCACGACCGTCGTGGGTCTGGCTCGTGTCGATGAGGGGATCGTCGATGGCCGGCGAGGTCTGCCCGGGGATGCGGGGCAGCCACCGTATTCTCGGGTGCCAGGAACGGTGCGGGGAACGAATCACACTGCTCCCGGACCATCGGATGAACTGCCGACCGCACTCGCGTCACTGACGCAGCCCACGCTCCCCACTGGCTCGAGGTGAGTGCAGTGTCCGGGATCCATGTTTTCCACGGGCTTCATCGGCTCCTCTGCTCCCGTGGGGTTGCCGGCCCCAGCGACCCCACGGATTCCAGGGGACGCCGTCTCATGCGGTGTGGCAGCACCAGCCGGGCTGCCCGGGCGAGGTCGTCGGTGGAGATCTGGGTGCGTGCCTGCCAGGCCGCCAGGGTGCGTGCCGCCCGTACCATCATGATGTCGGCACGGTGACCGTCGACGTGGGCGTCGAGGCAGGTGCGCGACACCGTCATGAGGGTGTCGTCGTCAATGACCACCTGGTCGACGAGGCCACTGGCTCGTGTGATTCGTTCACTCATCTCGTGGCTGGCCTCCTCCCACGTACGTGTGAATCCTGCCGGGTCGTCCTCGAAGGCCAGCCGGCGCCGGATGACCTCGACACGCTGGTCGAGATCGTCCTCCCCGCCGACGGTGACACACAGTCCGAACCGGTCGAGCAGTTGGGGGCGCAGCTCGCCCTCCTCGGGATTCATGGTACCGACCAAGGTGAATCTCGCCGGATGGGTGACACTGATTCCCTCGCGTTCGACGGTGTTGACGCCCATCGCGGCGGAGTCCAGCAGCAGGTCGACGACGTGATCATCGAGCAGGTTCACCTCGTCGACGTAGAGGATCGCCCGGTGCGCCGCAGCCAACAGACCGGGCTCGAAGCGACGTCGTCCTTCCCGCAGGGCAGTCTCCATGTCGAGGGTCCCGGTGACGCGGTCCTCGGTGGCCCCCACCGGCAGTTCGACGACGGGCACCTGGACGGTACGCGGCTCGGGCATGGTCGCCGGCAGGCCAAGCTCCTCGGCGTGGGCCGAGTACTCCTCGGGGGACAGGTGGTAGGCACCGGGAACCTCCCGGTGTTTCGGAAGCAGGGCTGCCAAGCCGCGGACTGCGGTGGACTTGGCGGTGCCCTTCTCGCCGCGGATGAGCACCCCGGACAGGTCGGGGCTGATGGTGGCGAGGATGAGGGCGAGTTTCATCTCCTCCTGTCCGACGATGGCGCAGAACGGGTAGACGGGACGTGGTGCCATGTCAGCAGTCCTTTCGGGGAGCAGTGGGGTCGAGTTGGCAGACGACGTTGACGAGGTCGTCGGCGCGCAGGTCGTCGATGTGCAGGCACGGCCCGCCCAACGCGGCGGCGATGTCGCGAGCACGGGACAACCGGATGCCGCGTGGATCCTCGGTGTCGATGACGACCCAGCTGAGACGTCGGTCGGCACCGATCTCGGTTGCCAACGCGATTGCCTCGTCGGTGGCTCGACCGTTGGGTCGTGCGTCCAGACCGACGTTGCCGCGCCCGTCGGTGACGAGCACCAGGAGCGGCCGTAGCCCGGGATCCTTGAGCAGCAGCGGGCGAACCACCTCACAGGCCTTGACCAGTCCAGCTGCCAGTGGGGTGCGCCCGCCGACGGGCAGCTCGGCGAGGCAGCGCTGGGCCACCTCCACCGAGGAGGTCACCGGGACCAGCACCTCGGCCCGGTCCCGACGAAACCCGATGAGGCAGACCCGGTCACGTTTGACGTAGGCGTCCAGCAGCAGGGAGAGGACTGCCCCCTTCGACGCGGTCATCCGGCCACGTGACCCCATCGACCCTGAGGAGTCGACGACGAGGATCACGCAGGAGCCAGCTCGACCGACCCGCACCTTGGCACGCCAGTCGACGGGTTCGATGCGAATCGCCCCGCTGGAGGGCGTCTTGCCCGAGCGGTGCGGGCCGGTCCGCCGCGACTTCTGGTGGATCGCTGCGGCTCGCAGGGTGGCGTCCAGGGCGAGATCGTCGGGACGGTCGGTGGGGCGGGACGAGACGTAACGGCCGCGACGGCCCTTGCTACGGGTGCGCAGGCGTCGCCCCGAGGCCCGCCGGGAGAGGCGATCCTGCTCGGGTTCCAGGGGGCGCACGGCGAATGCCTCACCCAGGGCGGCCACCTGGTCGCTGCCGTGGGATGGGTTCTTGGTGCTGTCGCGATCCGCGTCGCGCTGGCCCTCGGACTGCTGATTCCCGCCTGCCAGATCGTCACCGGGGTCGCTGTCCTCGGCGTTGCCGTAGTCATCGTGCGCGTGATCGCCCGGTGTGCCACCTGAGGTGGCAGCATCGTCGTTCCCATGCAGATTTTCCACGCCTGGGTCGGGGCCCTGCTCCGAGTTCTGAGGTGGATCGGACCCCTCGGGGGTGGAATCAGGATTGCGG
>OKLR01000053.1_pt1 | contig 38823 bp, 37 predicted proteins | sample 1614281 | NCBI WGS metagenome assembly OKLR01 (sample SAMN04436920, study PRJEB24849) | human gut metagenome | biome: human gut; feature: NICU; material: stool | host: Homo sapiens | place: USA: Saint Louis, MO | collected 2012-05-13 | reverse complement strand
GTGCAAACTGATTTTATTTCCTGATGGGTAATGCAAAACGGCTACGCTATGCTTACTAAAGAGCGAAGCGACTGAGGAAGGGAATATGTGTCGTAAAAAGGCGTTGGGCTGTCTTGCTGCGTTACTCATCAGCCAGAGCGTGCAGGCGGTGAGCTATCCTTTACCGCCTGCGGGCAGTCGCCTGGTGGGGAGCTCGCAGGTCATTACCGTGCCGGATCATAATACGTTACCGCTTGAGGCGTTTGCCGCGCAGTACGGGCAGGGGTTGAGCAATATGCTGGAAGCGAACCCGGGCGTGGATCCTTTTTTGCCCAAATCCGGCACCCGGCTGGTCATTCCCCAGCAGCTGATTTTGCCCGACACCGTTCGCGAGGGGATTGTCGTTAACGTGGCGGAAATGCGTCTCTACTATTACCCGCCGGGCAGCAATACCGTTGAAGTGCTGCCCATCGGCATCGGTCAGGCCGGGCGCGAAACCCCGCGTAACTGGGTAACGGCGGTTGAACGTAAGCAGGTGGGACCCACCTGGTCTCCGACGCCCAATACGCGCCGTGCCTATGCGGCAGAGGGAAAAACGCTGCCTGCCTTCGTGCCCGCCGGGCCGGATAACCCAATGGGGCTGTATGCAATCTATATCGGCAGGCTGTATGCCATACACGGCACAAACTCCAATTTCGGCATCGGGCTGCGGGTGAGCCAGGGCTGTATTCGTCTGCGTAATAACGACATCAAATATCTGTTTGATAACGTCCCGGTCGGCACCCGCGTGCAGCTTATCGATCGGCCCGTTAAAGTCACCTCCGAGCCGGACGGCAGCCGCTGGGTGGAAGTGCATGAGCCGTTGTCACGTAACCGTGCGGAATTTGAATCGACCCGGAAAGTGCCGCTGCCGATATCGGCCGCGCTGCGGACAGAGTTGATCAACGAGGGTGCAGTTGCTGCGCTGGAACGGCGGTCAGGGATGCCGGTGAAGCTCGGCAATTGAGGACATTTTCGCCGCCACCCGACAATTTTACCCGACGCAGAAAAGCAAAAAGCCTGCTTTAAAAGCAGGCTTTTCAAATTTGGCTCCTCTGACTGGACTCGAACTTCATCTACATCTCCTGTTATTACTGCCTTTGTTAAATATAGCCATATTTTTACCAACATATTTACCATCATTATTGTTTTCTTGTGGTAAAAATGTCAATTAAAAACAATTGGTTGTTGTCATAATCATCTTACTATACGTATCTAAATTTTCTTTCATTATCAACATGATGTTGTCGTTATTTTTGTTAAAATAAATGATGAAAAACAATTGGTTATTTTTTTATTAAATAAATCATGTTTAGTCAAGGTTAAAGCACTGACCTTCAAGGTCACTTACTGTGCTCACACCATTTTGAAAACCCGCTCCTCTTTTCCACTTTCTCTATCATGTTGAATGGGCTAACGTTTAGGAAACACAAAAGCAATCGGTAGAACAATGACTACACAAAAGGAAATGGAAGAAATCAGGGCAGCGTTATCTTGGTTTGATGTACGCCGATATGATGGCCTGAAAGACCTCACCTTAGAACAAATCTATGCAGAGCTTGAAAGACGGATGTTGGCTTACAAAACAAGACAACAATGGGAAACAGCAGGCAAAGATAATCAAATGCAAGCGATATACCATGATGCCACAATCCGATGTGGTGATGTGATACTTAAATCAGACTGGATTTCAGACAATCACAGACTGTCGCATAGCTATGCTGTAAGACCAATGACCAGAGTTCAATTGTTCAACTATGGGCGGGCTATGTATCGGCTGGAGACTTCAGAGCAAACAGACCCTGTTGCAGTGAGTTCCGACTACATCTCTGAGTATCTGAAACAAGGAGGCATGAACCCTGCTAACAAGATGCTGATTGAAATTGACTTGGAAGAAGCCAGCAGTGACGATCTCGCAGAACATCTGAAAGTACTGATTGCTCTATGGCAAAAGCACCTGAAAACGCCTAAACCCCCGAAACGAAAATTTAGGTTTGGTCATAAGACCTTTGAAAGAATACTTGATTACAAAGTCATCCCTTTGATGGATTTGATCTCATGGGAACAGCTCTACAACGAAGGTAAGAACATACCTTTCACCATTTTAGCTGACATCCTGCATGGTAATAATGGGGTCAGAAGTAGTGAGAACATCAAAGATACTGATTATGATTACGCGAAAAGTTATCTTGATAACGATGAGTACTTCAAGGTTTTAAATGATTTCTATATTAAAAACAATATGTTGAAGGATTGGTATATCGTTGATGTGATAACACTTAACGATAAATCCTCGGATAAAAACAAAAAGTAAACACAAGGGATGTTCACAACCTGCGAACGTCCCTATAAAGAGTATCCCTCCAAAAATTTCCGCGAAACTCACGGTTGGTGAACATCCCTAGTTTAGAACCAGCCAAAATCCTAGAATTATCTCCATCGAACAACATACTAAAAAACGAAATATCCAAGATATTACGTAAAAAAACAGGAGATAAACATGGTTCAAAACAAAACAGATAAAACTTTAAAACTTATTCGCTTATCAGAAGTAATAAGGAAAACCGGGTTCGGCAAGACGTGGATTTATAAACTTATCAGCGCGGGGAAATTCCCCAAACAAATAAAAATCGGTGAAAGAGCTGTTGCTTTCATTGAAAGCGAAGTTGATGAGTGGATTTATAAAGCTATAACCGCTTCTCGTAATACATCTAACTAATAAAAGGAAAATAACATGAAAAATATAAATGTGCCTGAAATATCATTTATCTTTGATAATGATAAAACTGAAGTTTTCTCAAGAATGGCAATGGATAACTTAGCTCTTTATGTGGAAAACATGTTTAAGATAATGGGTGATCAATTTGAACGTCACCTTTATGATAAAAAATATATGAATATGGTTATGGATCATATTATTTATATCACAAAACCAGACTTCCTCAAGTGGGTGAGAGACAATAATGTTGGGGAATGTATTTTTTTGATTGATGAAGTTATGGAAGATTTAAAATACTCTTATAGAGAGTTCAAAAAAATCTATCCTAAACTTGGCATTAAATAAAGAGGAAGAAATCATGAATAAAGATCTGAAAAAAGAAGCAAACAAGATATTACTGCATTTATCTAAACAATGCTTTGAATTGCGTGTGAGTTCTATTATTCAGAACCATCCTGAACAAGTAGAACAACTCAAGCATGAAGAAACTTTCATGATGAATACTTATAAGGACAGTATTAAAGTAGCAAAACAGATGTTCCCTAAAGTCGTAAGGAATACATTCTTTGATATAAAGTTATCACCAAGACTCATTGATAACGATTTTATATTGAAAGCATTAAAGGCATTTCATAAAGAAATGGATTTTATGAAAGATTCTCAAAAGTAGTTTTTTGTTTTAGCCCCGTATTGAGGGGCTGAAAATAAGAGTAAGTTAAAATATATCATGTAAAAATGAGGAGTAATCATGACTAAAAATATTGAAAGTAAAAATACATCTACTGAGTTGTTCTATGATCTTGCAAAGCGTTCTTTTGAAGCGAGCTGGAAAACAATGCAGGATATGTGTAGTGACGGCATTTCGCATCTTGTCGATGATGCTGATTTTATGAGTGCATTTATAAGGATAACGATTAATCATGTTTGTCATAACTTTGACAAGTTAACCGCGCAGGAAGGCCATCATGGGAATATTGAAGAGGTTAACTACGAAGAAGTAGCAGAACGGCTTGTGCGTAATGCTTGGGTGTTTTGTTAATACTAACTGTTTTTTTATTAAATACTAAAAATCAAAAAAGAGGATATAGATGAAGAAAGATAATCTGAGTAAAAAAGATGAAACGATGATATTCGCCATTTCAGCAACGCTAATGTTGTATGTGGACAGGATATACAGCATGGCAAGTGTAAACAAAGATGATGCAATGATTTATGTAAATGATGAAGATGTTGTTGAGTTTGCACTACGAATTCACATGAAGGAAGTATTAACTGAGTTTGAGTATTACAAGTCTGCTTATGGTACAGGAAAGGAAAAGTATGAATATATAAATATAACAGAGCTATTAAAAAGGGTGATGTTTTTTCATGATTTATATGTCAAGGATATGTTGATAAGAAATATAGAGTCGGGACGATCTTTTGATGATTATAGTGTGTTGGACTGGGATGTGGACATAAATAGATAATATCAGTAATGTTATTCAGAGGGATACATGAGTATATCTAAAATGTGTTACCGGGATGGATTCCGGTAATACGTACTCTGACTATATGAGGTGAAACTAGTTTCTGATGAAGTGACCTATTAGCGAATAAGCAAGTGAATTTTTGGAACACACTTAAAAGTTAATAGCCAGTTGATAAGATATTTTTTAGTATTAAAAACCACTTGCATCGAAATTTATGAAACCTATTTTCGATTTTTAACTTAATTGACATATTAATGAACAATGTTATATGTAAATAATAAAGTCTGATAAAAAAATAAATAAGGTTCATATAAAAAGACTTACTCTTTTTAGTAGAAGACTGAAGGGCGCTTGTGAGAGGTTTCAATTAGTAACTATATAAGAAAGGAGGTTTCAATGAAAAAAAGAACAGTAAGATTCTTGTTATCACTCAAAGATAATAAATTATATCGATACTTTGATGAACACTTTAACGTTATTACATGCATTAGTGTCATATTTGTCATTGTATGGAACATCTACTTTTATGCTTAAAACCTCCCTTGAGGGAGGTAGACTATTATTTAATAGTGTTATACTGAACATCACTGACTGGGTTTTTACTCTTGGAATAATCTACTACAGAAATACCAACCAGAATAAAGTAAATGACTCCAGCAACAATAAGAAAGAAAAGTAGTGGTTTTTTGAGAGCATCATTTTCACCTTTTCTGTTCGGGTGCTTTTTGTTCCAACCCCATAGGATTAAATTTACTACTACGAAAAACAGAAAAAAATTGCAGATTTTGGGTGATCTGAATAGATTATATCGAATAGGTCAGTCATATCTTTCTCATATTCGTATCGTAAGAATTAAAGTGAAGAGCATAGCCGACAATATTACATTGGCGGCTTTTAATAAAAAATGTAATGAGATTAAATCTGGAAATCTTCCAGTGTTTTACCTGCTTCAATAGCAACAGCGATCACTTTAGGAGTACGGCCCTGACCCGTCCAAGTCTGTTCATTACCGTTTTCATCTGTATATTTGTATTTAGCAGGGCGTGGAGTGCGTGTCGATTTGGTTTTAGGCTTAGTGGAACCTACCGCTGAAAGTAGCTCCGCAGGATCGATACCATCTTCTAACAGTTTCTGGCGGAAGGCTTCAAGCTTAGCCTGACGTTGTTCTTGTTCTTTACGGATGGCACTTTCTTCCTCACGACGATCTTCAACGATTGCTGTTAACTTTTCCAGCATCTCTTCCAGCGTTTCCAGATCAGTTTCACGAGCCTGTGCGCGAAGTGTACGAATATTGTTCAGTACCTTTAATGCTTCACTCATACTATGCCATCCTGTGTTTAAAATGGGAGATTGAAATGGTGTGCAGTATTGTCTGATGATCGATTTAAAACACACCAACATATTAATAATATAGTAAATATTAGCATTAGAGCAATCTATTAGAACCATTTCAAACGAAAAGCGGAGGATCGATTTATAGGGCCATTTTTCGTTGTAGTTGACTTGATGGTTCGAACTCTGACGAAATGTTAGAAAGTTGCTCAAGACTTTGCTCAACAGAACGCTGGAACTCAATAGCAGCTTCTGTGCGCTGTTTTATGACCAGAGCGACGAGTTCATCAGGGCTTTTCTCAAGTAATGACTTTCGGTAGATAATGGACTCTTGTACTTTTTCAAGCTTTCTTGATGCAAGGGCTGATGCGTGACTTACAGGGTTGAGTTCTTCAATAAATTTTTCGAGTAGTGACTTTTTCTTCCTGTCTAATCTCAGAAGTTCGGTATGCGCCGATTTAAATTTTTTTGCTTCAATCAAGGGTGAACCATCGGTTCTTATCCTGCGATATTCATCTCTGTATTCAGTCATCGTTGGATATTTTTTTAATGCTTTAATGGTGTTCATGTACTGAATTAAATCATCATTGTCTAATTTTACTTTCCTCATATATACCTCGTAAATAAAATAGTGGATATATCTATATTACGAGATATAGTGTAAGTGTCAAATATAACCGGTAAATAAGAATGATAATATTCAGATGAAAACTATATTATTTCTTCTTGATCAACATCTTCAGGATAATCAACAAAAATGCCATCTTCTGAAACAGAGATGAGATTTATCTCATCGGAGAAAGTGTTTTTCATGGCTGGATATTTAAAAAATTATTTTATTTTGTTTTTCATTATTTTTTCGACTTCTTTTTTTTGTGATGTAGATAAATTCCTTTTAATCTCTTTCATTTTGTTTTTAAAATTAATATTATCTCTTTCATCATGCAAGGACTTCATTTTAATATATGCTTCGTCACTGAAAGGATTAAAATCATCATCTGTTTTTTCATCTGAGCAAGGAAAAAGGAAACTTCTGTTAAGATAATCGCGCCTAAGCTCATCGTAAACTTTACCACCATCAATAATTGTTTCATTTTCCTGTGCTTTTTTTATATAGTCTTTCATGTTATATTCTCTAATTTTAGTTAATCGCGTATATATTATATATTAATATATAAGGGATAAGTGTCAAATTTAATGGAGAGGCATGGATTTAATTATCTATTTTTCTTGTCATGTCTCTATAATTTAGCCTTGCTGAATAACCTCGTTCAATAAACTGTGTTTTATCGTAGCTATAAAGATAATCTGCATCGATTCTTCCACAAGACTTACAAAAAGAGTATTCCCATCTCAAGTTGCATTTCTTAGAAACAGAAAACCTCTCTGTCATTTCTCTACCACATGAACATTGCATATCATACCTCTCTTATTTGTTTTTATAGCTTTCAAAAATTAGTGTTCCAGAAAGATCATAAAGTTCAACCTTGCCGACTTTACCTTCATCATTTTTGATGGACATTCTTATTAATCGGGAATCATGATATTTTTCTAATAAATCAGGTTTATTGGCTAGGTATTTTGCTATTACAGCACGGCTTTTTATATAGGCATAGCTTGAACATATTGTTCTTTTGAACTCTAAATCAGTGAGGCCACTTTCCATGATCTTTTTGGCAATGAGTGATTTCAATGGACGCTCAAATTCCTCACGCTCTTTACGCCTTTGTTCCTCTTCTTGTTTACGTCTCAGTTGGTTGAGGAAGTAAAGTTTATCTCTTTCTAATTGTAGTTGGCTTTCTTTATCTTGAATGATGTTGTTGACTACTGATGATGGAATGACTTGAATATTGTTAGGCCAATATCGGTACGGATTATGCTTCTGAATATTTTCAACTGTTAAACGTATTCTATCTACATCGATATTTTTATCAAAAGAGACGATTCTTTTATTACCATCTTTTGAAATTATTTTTGCTGTGTTCTCAAGTTTCTCATTACCTTGTAAGTTAAATGAATTTACAACAGTATTATGTTCTTCATGATAAAAGGACTGTTTTTTACTATCAATATAACATTCAAGAAAAGAATAGAGTTTGAACTCTTCAATGCCAAATGTTTCCTCAAGCATAGTCATTTGTTCCGCTAAGATATCAAGAATATCGGTTTTTGATAATCTATCATGCAGTTTTATTTCGAGTGAGCCGGGTAAGTATTTCATTTCTTCACCTTATTATTACTGGGTTTATTAGAGTTACTGCTGGAAAGATAATATGTTTTCATAAATGTTAAACGGTCGCCATTAAACATATAGTCTGGATTAATGAAGTAATAGTTCTGTATCATGGTCTCTGCAATAAACTTCTTGTCAGCAAGTTCTTTCATGCCTTTGAAATATGTTGTTCTGGATATTTTAACGACATCTTGATCAACAATATCGTATGACATCAAAATAGTATCAGTATCCTTATTATCTCTGATAGCAAGATAAAGGATCTTGAAAACTTTTTTACCCGATGAAGACAGTCCTTCAATAGCAGATACTCCGTCAACATAAAGTTTCACGAACTGTGTCTTATCAACCTCCATAGCCTGATAGAAACCGCCATTACCAACTTGCTCTCCAGTATTTTCATTAATTAATGCTAATCGATCTTTTCCTGTAGTAATACGTCTGACTCCAGTTTTTGTATGTAGACTTGTATCATTAAGAAATGGGTTTTTAGTATGACGTGGGAGACCTCTTCTTGATTTCTTTACTTCAGTTTGTATCTTATTTTCTATCATGGTATTTACTCCTTTATTTTTTTAGTTATACATTTAAGTAAATACTATATTTTGCGTGCAAGTCAATACTTAAAGTTTATATTTTTTAAAATAACTAACACTTGATGTTTTTACTTATGAAACTTGTAGTGCTACATAATATATATAAATAACACTTTATCATTTTTATTTGAGAATACTTATCAACTTAAGTACCGGGATTCGGGACTTTAACTCCCGGATGTCGGTACTTGGTTTTGAGCTATAGCTGCCCTGAGAGCATTTTCCTTCTTCATTATTCAATTAGTGAAGTTGAGAACAACTATGCAGAGGTATTTCAAGGGTATAGTTTAACTATTTATTGCATTGGTTTCCTCTCTTCAATTTATATCTCAGCGAAGTGATTGTTTCAAACAATCACTAAGCGCTGCTGATATCTTATTAAAGTTGAAATTGTTTACCATTTACCTCATAGCGACTATCGCCGCAATTATTCATGGATAAATCCATCATCAACAGGGATGAACCCTGTTCCAGCAATGTGATTGTTTTGAACAATCACGAAGTGCTGCTATGGAGATATAGTTTTACTATGCGTTTAAGAGCAAATGCTATAACCTTGATTGATTCCTCGTTAATATATAGATAAGGGGCGGAGCTATGAGCGAAAGATCATAAGAAAAGATCTGTTTTCAATATGAGGTTTTAATTAATTTCAAGGTAAAGCTAGCGTATATAAAATCTTAAGAACTAAATCGAATATGAATTGATAAGATTAATTATACTATTATTAGGTCAGCGGCTACTGCCGCAGTTCTTTATGGATAAATCCATCATTAACAGGGGCCAGCCCTGTTCCAGCAATGTGATTGTTTTGGACAATCACTCAGTGCTGCTATTGAGGATATAGTTTTCCTATGCGTTTAAGAGCAAATACTATATTTTTTAGTGCTAATACTGTTATGAAATATAGGATCTAAAATATTTAATCATGAATAAAAGAATAGATGTTGATCCTTTTGGCTTTACCCTAAAACATAGCAAGGACTATTGTTAAATCGTTAAATATATTTTACAGAGTTAGGGCGTAGCCGTGCGTCAGCACATGAGCGTTAGCTCATAAGAGAAATATCTTTTCAAAAGAATAAGAAAAAACAGGTAAAACGTTTATTATATGAGTTAAATTTGATTTTTACCGATTCGATATGGTATTAAATAATAAAAAAGAAGGAAAATAATGAATGAACAACATTAAGATTATTACGCTCTTTCATACAAATAAAAAAATACCATTTATGACTTGTATTGTTAAAGAAGTTGAAGAAAATGAACAAGGAATAAAACTCACTTTGGAAAGTGGTGATAATATCCATGTCAAAGATTATGGCTATTTCTTCTTATCAGAATCAGCACATGAGTGTGATCAGGAACGAATGATTAATACATACAGAAGATTGATTTCTGAACTCAGCCAAGTTAGCGAAGAAACAATAGAGTCCTTAGTTCCGAAGATATCGAATAATATGAAAACCAATTCCCCGGCAAGTGGTGTGAGTGCTTTGGAAGATGATTGAAAAACCTGAATGGTAGCAACCATTCCATATGAAACAGTATATTAAAACATGCGTTGCATACAGATTTTTACAACACCATATCTGAAGATAGCTACATTACCTGAGATCTAACAATCCCTGTCTGCGTAATGGTCGACAGGGTATTATCTGTTCCGACCTATACCTTTCTATCTCCATCCATGTGCAAACAGCTACTGACATGGCTCTTCGTGTACATTACACCTCTTATTGATCGATATAAAAGATCAATAAACTCTATCTGATAGATTTTAACTATCAAATTAGCGTCAATTGATCGGTGTTTTAATTGTCTATATCGATCGATTATAGATATATGATAGGTTTGATCTATCAAATGATTTGAATTCGATCGATACAAACGATATGACGAACAGAAAAATAAATTGAATCCTATCAATTGATTAATGCTTTTTTACAGCCCAGAGAGACCAACCTATGGGTAGGGCTGTCTTTGACATAAAGTTTCCACACATTGGGGATAGATATGAAATTACGGATAGTGATGCCTCTACTGCTGTCTGCTGCCGCACTGACAGGATGCCAGCAGCTCAACGATGGTGTGAATACAGTTAATGGAGCAATCAGTTCTTCGTTGTCTTCAGTAGGTAAAGCGCTGGGGGGCACCGCCACCACTCAAAGCCTTGGCCCGGTATCGTCTGTATCTGGCCTTGGTGCTGTCTGCAAAGACTATGAAGAAAACGCAATGGCGGCAGAGAAACAGTGGACTGGCAAAAGGATCTCTATCACCAATGCCACTGTTCTGGAAGTTACGAAGGGCAGAAGTGCCAGCGATATGATGACGGGAATGCCTAAGTCAGCCCCTAACTATTACCTTTTATTTAAAACCTCTGATACCAGCTACTGCGGCGCGATGGTCTGGCTGGATTACTACTCTGGTATTGATGATGCCGTTCTTACTTACAAGAAAGGCCAGAAAGTCAGTGTCACTGGAACAGTCAACAACTTTGAAGTTCGTGGCTTCGCCACAGTAAACAATGCCGATATGCCAGTTCGTCTTGTTGTTCTGAGAAACGGCACAATCAACCATTAACTCTGGGATAACACTATGCGTAAATTTTTACTCGTGGCGGGTCTTGCTGCTCTTGTATCGGGATGCGGTGAAAAAGGCGATTTTGAAAAAGCGATCAACGCAAAAATATCACAATCAAAGCTGTGCTACTCCTTGCAGGATAATGACATTGTATTTAATAAAGGTTTTCCGATTAAGGTTAACCGTGGCTACCGTTCAGCGGGGTATAGTGCCAGTGATGAAATATTGAAAGGTCTGGGTAATCAGGGGCTGCTTGATGTTTCTCAACAAGCTAATGGTTTCAGTAGTGTCGATGTTCTGGAAGTAACAGACAAAGGCCAAGCGGTTGAGTTTTGGGATCGTAAAGATGGTGCCTGTGTTGGTCATCGTGCGGTTGCTGAGATAAAGGAATGGACTGAACCGGGAAACGGTAATCAGAAAATTGTTCGCGTGTCTTATACATGGAAGTTGGCGGATGTTCCTGCATGGGTGGACAAAAAAGCGTTCTCCAGCGTCAAGGGTATGAATGAACCTGAAGAGAGCATGATTAATCTTGTTAAAACCAGCAATGGCTGGAAAGCGATCTAAGGGGCTATCATGGAAAACAATACCATCAAGTGTCCATTTTGCCTGAAAGAAAGCCAAAGGGGTGTCCATGTCTGCACCGGCTGCATGGCGACGGTTCTGTATGGAACCTACCCCGGCTGGTATGCTTTCGTGGTTATATTATTGACCTTCGGCCTGTCTATACTGATCGGAATGTCTGCAGGAATGGCTGGGGCGACTATTAGCCTACCAATAATTGCGGCTGTTGGATTTATAGCTGGTAAGGCGATATTCTCTGATAATGTTGTGTTCAGAAGAAGGATGTAATTTAACTTATGTTATTCTTAAAGCCGCATCGTTTTATGACGATGTGGCTTCATGTACTACCAAAAATGGGGAGCCTGATGATTGTGTTGTACTATTGTAACACTTAATATAACATTATATTGCTTACAAATTTCATGAAGTTAAGGTAGACTAATGAATGATAATAATGTAGATAAAAATAGTGTTTCTTTATCATGTCGGGATGAAAAAAAGAAAATTGGTGATGTGAACCTGAAAGGCATTATTGACGGAGTTGAAATTAACTGTACTGTTGATTTGTCATTTCATAAAGCTAAGGAAAGTGAAAATGGTGAAACAAAAAAAGAAGTCCAAATATTAACGAAAGCGCAGTGGGTGATCTATTTTATTCTACCTCTCCTTGTTGTTATAGTTGGCTTTTTTATTGATTCGTTTATAGATGCAAGTCATCACCTGACTCTTTTTATATCACCACTGGCATTTGGTATTATAATACATAAGATGGTGATGAATAGTTCGAATGTGAATATCCATTATTTCAAAAAGCTTGTTGATACAACGGGATTGGTTTCTTCAACGTTAAGTGCAAGTATTCTAATATTCAAAACGATTAATGTTGAAAATCCATACATTAGTATGCTGGATTCGTTGAAAGACGCTGGAGTGTTCAGTTCAATTATATTTTATATTATAATGGCACTCGTGTATATTGTTGTCTGGATATTTGCGACATCGATAACTATTAAGTTAATGATCACATATGATGAACTAATAGCAATGAAGAATAAAGCCTAAGATAAGAGAGGCGGTATTTTATACCGCCTATTTTTTCATAAATAATTTGTAGTTTTTGAATAGGGGGAGAAAAATAATCGTAGTAGCTAACCATAAAGCCAACGTTATGCCACATAACATCGATAGTATGGGGATGTTTTTATTTCCATTTATGAAATATATTAAAGAAGTACCTATGGTAGTTATAAGCGTCAGGCAGGATAATAAAATGTATATTGCCATTGGATAATTTATCTTTTTCATGTTTCACCTTTGGTATTGGATTTTTTTAATTTAATAACATATAAAAACAATCCGTCAAGGGAATTGCTCATAAGCTACTCTTCCAGATAACGTGCGTAGATACGCAGCTAATAACCACAATTCTCGGTTTCTGAGCCATCAGGATTGAAATTCTTAGAGTTGGAATATCTGAGTTACGCTTCATTAACCTGAAGCTGCATGAGTGTATATCACTTTCAGGAAGCTCAGTCCGGATTGCGCTATCTGGACAATCGCCAAACATCATAAACAACTAAACGGACTGAACTATGTAGAGCTTAGCACCTATTCGACGCGACGAATAATATCCTACGCAGAAAATCATTTACTAAAATTCGATAAAGTCAAAAAATCTTATCAAGAAGAGGAACTTTCATACTGGCTTCAAAGGGAATAATTTCAGCTTTAGCAATGTTTAATTTTTGGAATGGATCCTGACTAAGGCGTTCTTCCAAAGATTCAAGGCTGTCACATTTGGCAAGTATAATGCCACCGTTTCTTGGAATTCTCCTGCCCGAGGCAAGAAACACACCATCCGAGTAACCCTTTTTAAGCCATTCAACATGGGCTGGTATCTGCGCGTCAACTTCTTCCAGTGATTTTATATACGTTAAAACAACTACATAAACAGTACTCATTTTAAATTCCTTACAAAAATTGGGTTTAAAAATAATACCACCAGAGTAACCAAAGTTAAAGTAATTAGATTGGTTCTATTTCCAGTAGCCCGGAGGCTTTGATTTTGACACATTACTTCTTCTGGCTTGTAGGGATGGCATAGAAGGAGTTAGATCCTTGCTGTGATCGTTTTCTGGCAGTTCGTGCTTAGGACGACTTGGGAAACGGGTGATCTCATCCGGTGTTGGCTTGTAGTCATCTAGGTTAAACTTAGCTCGTTTCTCATATTCAGTGCGAGAGATATGACGGCCTAATACTTCGTCAAAGACGTAGTTTTCAGCAATACGTTTATCATGTTCCTCATTGATAATATCAACTTTGGTTTTGTTTACTTTAGCCCATACGAACTTCTGCTTGAAAAAATCTATGACAAGAGTTGTGAAACGTTTAAAAATATTATCCTGACGTGGAGTAGTCTTATGCTTTCTTGCACGGTCAGGGGCGCTTCTGGATGCCCTGTTTAGGGCTTGAGAGGAGGATGTTTTCAAAATAGTATTTGTTTCATAATCAGAAATACTGACCGATGGTTTCTTACCTGCAACGACCTTACTGACTTTTGTTTTATCACGGTAAGATTTAACGCCACGCATACGAGTATGAGGAGCTGGTGCAACCAAAACAGGTCTTTGATTCTCATCAGTAGAAGAGCCGGAGTGTGTTTCAGGTAATACGATTTGTTCTGGTTCAGCAAGATGTGTAATCGTGAAGCTTCTGACATCAACGACGATTTCAAGATCAAGTTCACTGAATGTTTTGTAGACTTCAACAGCTTCTTGTTTAGCAGCGTCACGAACAGCCTGTTCTGCGGCTCTTTGCTCCTGAGCAGCCTTACTACGCCATTTGGCACTGTGGATACGTTTCATTGCAGGGCGATTTGTTTCAGCGGCCTTGGCAAGCCATAACGCTTTTTCTTCATTATCTAAAGCTACCGCCGCTTTTTCTAATGCCTCTTCATGCTGGGCCTGAAGAGAACGATGGTCAATACGTTCTGACGAACCAGCGGCAGCAAGGTAGCTGTTAGCCATCGATGCCCATGATTCACGCCATAAAACAGACATTTTTCTGTCGTTCCAGCTTCTTTCTTTTTTACCAAAACCTTCCGGGCCTATGGTTTTTAAGGTTAACATAACGTGAGCATGAGGGTTATCACTATCAAGATCATGGAAAGCGATGTCAGCAATCATGCCTTTATCAACGAAATTTTTCTGACAATACTCAAGGACAAGTCTTTTCTTGTCGTCATTGTTTAACTCGGCAGGAATAGCAACATCGAAATAACGGGATGTTTGACCATTGTTCTGGCGCTCAACTTTTTCCACTTCATTCCACAATGCTGTAGAGTCTTTTACGATGTGTTCTGGTGCGTTAGCTGGAGCTAATATGAAATGCCCATATAAATCAGTACGGCGGCTATAATCATACGTATCACCTGTTCTTTCATCTGTTATACGTGTACGAGCATGATAGGCAGCCTTCGCAACGGAAGACCTGCCTTCTGAACGTTTCACAATTTTAAAATCAAGATGAAAAATAGCCATACAATAAAAACAACCTCAATATAATTTTAAATAACAAACCAAAATATAAATCTCCAATGCGACTATGCTGGTTTTAGTTTTTCGCAAGAAAAACTCTGGTGTTGACGTTGACCTTGTTTCCGAAGGAAACGGTGTTAGCCTGCGGCAGGCAACCGTCGGTAGACCCCACACACTGCGTAGCAGTGTATAGGTGGGCATTGCTTTATTTTTATATCTCCTAACGGAGCTAAAAATAACGACAATGTTTAAAGTTTTTCTATACTTAAATAATAACTCTAGTTTTATAGGCTGTGAAATTTACAGGGCTAGATTCGGATGAACGGCTGAGGTATTACACGAATCTTAATGATTATGGTTTTAGAGAGCGCCCGTAAGGGCAAAAGTAGTTTAATTAGTCTCCCGCCGTAGGCGGGAACGTGAATTTTATTAAAATTGAGTTGAAAATCTTTAGTTGATAACTGAAATTCCTAAAATAACAGACTCTTTTATGTGCTGCACAAATCACAGCTTAGTTATGAGAAATAGAATGGATATTAACAGGTTAAATGAAAAGCACTAATATGTAAAAATAAGTAACGCGGAGAGGTCTGGTTTTGAAAGCTAGGTGGATTTTACATATCATGTTTTTAAATTTCATTATTTCCAATATTCCATCACTTTTAGTTTAATTGGTCTAACCTGTTTTATGTGAGTGAGCGCTAGCAAGGTATGAGAATAAAACCCATGATTGGAACAAACCATCATTAATAGGGCAAGCCCTATTCAGCATAGTGATTGTTTATGACAATCACGAAGTGCTGTTTTTGACAAAAGCAAATAAATATAAGAAGAGTATTATCTATTTAGCTGAGGGTGGATAAGATGAGTGAATATAATTCAAATAATAATGAGAAGAAAAACAAAAAACAACTTGAACATATTAATCTATGCATTACACGAGATTTTTATTTTTATGGTAAGTTTTACGATGAGCTAAAAGGTATCATCAAATCATATAATGATGAGATAATGGAAATCAAAAGCGATATAGGCGAAAAAATATCTTTAAGTCTTTTGTGTGATCATGGTGATAAAATTAATAGCGAAATAAAAGAGGTGATGGATGATGCTGATATATCATTTAAAACTGTGACTGAACGTTTCAGAGAGAGTGTTTTGGAAAAAATGATTAATTGGCTAGATAGTGGGAGGATTGTGCATTCTGACGTTCCGATGATTATTACAATTTTTCAACAGGAAGTTTATGGGTTCAATTTTAGAAAATTAAAAATAAGATCATATATAAATGACGGGTTAATTAAGAAGTTCGGTAAAAGTATTGATCATGGGATGGTTAAATGGTAGAAGGCTCAGGCTGCGAAAAAGAGAATATGATTGGCTATAGCTCAATACATAATAATTTGAAAGCTATGTGTGGAAAATATTTTATTGATTATTATTTGACAAATAAAAAATGTCGATGTAAATAAAATGAAGATACAAAAAAAGCCAACTTATCAAAGTTGACTTTTTAAGGACTAAAAAAGTTTTGCCGACTTTTGAAGCCTTGTAATCAGTTAAGAGACAACGTGATTACAAATATAATAAAGTATTAAATAATCTTTTCATATTTGTCAAATCTAAATCGCAACTTTTTTACAAGCCTTTCAAATACCATTTCCAAAAACATTTTAGTTCTCGAAAGCAATAACGTTAAAACCTGCTGTATCAGGTCTAAGAATCTTTGGACATCATGTGTTAAAAACTGTTTTGTTCTTAGGTTATTGTAGGTGGCATATAAACGGGGGGAAGTCGGTAGCCACCAACTTGAAGCGTTCATCTAAAATCTATAAAGCGGTAGTATAATTTTCTTTAGTAAAACGAGAAAATGCTTTAAATGATCATGATGTATCCGTAGGAGTCCGATGGGGTGTCCCAGTAATGGAAACGTGCTGGAACTCAATAGCTACGGTGAGAATCGCCAACCTGCGAACCTAAAAAAAATATTACAATAGTATTTTTTTACGGGGGGTTAGGGGGGTGAAGCTTGCAGAAAAACTAAGTTTTCCTGACGGAAAACTACTACGACTGAAAGTCGCTATCTAAAACCCCAGAACCTAATCTAATAAAATTCTAGTACTACTAGTACAAAAAAATAATTTTAAAAATATCAGTAGGTAGGTGCCATTTCATCAAGGCACTAACGAAAGATAAGTAGGTTTATAAATTAAATATGGTGCATGGATTAATTTGAGTTTTTTGTTTTTTAATTGTATTAATTAAAAAATATAAATAAAAAGGTAATGATATGGAAAGTAAAACAAAAAAACTAAGAATGGGATGGATACAAAATCTTACTGAGAATGAAAAAAAGATAATAGATGATTTTCTGGAAGAAGCCGCTAAGTTAAAAGGTAAAGCACTAAATAAAAAAGAAAAACAAACTGTCAAATTTATTGCTCGTGATCAAGTCCGCTCGATTAGAAAAGAGCAAAAATCAAAAAAACAAAAGAAGAGTAGAGTTGATATGGAAAAAAAAGAAGATGAAACAATTAATACCATATCAAATAATGCGGATGAGCAAGGAAGATTAAAGATACTATCAGCTAAAGAAAGAGATTTTATCAATAATGCCATATATGAAGAAATGAAAATTAAAGGTAGAAAGCTTGTAAAATGTGAAATGAAAGAAGTTTTAAAAATTGCTCGAAAAAAGATCCTCAACAATCGTATATCTTGTCAGATCAAAAAAGAAAGAGACAAAGAACGTCATGCAGTAGTGTTTGAGTGGAAAAGACCAGAAACCTTCCGTCGTTAATCGAATATAATAATGGTGAGAAATATATGAAGAAAACCAAAACAAAAAACTTGAAAGAAAGTGAGTTTATAAAATATATAGAAAACAATCCTGTTGTCTCAACGGCTCTATGCGAGAAATATGGAATCTCTACTGAATCTATTGCCTATGCTTTATATGTTCACAGCAATAGTTTTTTTCTTAAAAACGACTACGTTCAGGATGACATTCACTATGATATAGTTAAAAACAATTTAATAATAATGAAACCCACGCTTAGACAATATTATAGAAGAACAAGGCAAGTAGATTATAACGGATATACTTTTTTATCAGGAATTAAAGAATATCAAGACTATTGTATTTTGTTGACGCTTTGCTGCTACCACTGGATAGCTGATGTATTTACTGTCTATGATCATAGTGAAGGGAGCCAATTTGTTGTTGATGTTGCCAATGATCTTCTGAAAAGGAGTATAGATCATTTTTCAGTAGAACATGAAAATGTTATTAACTGTTTTAATATCTTAAAAGAAAAGTTCCCATCGTATAAAAAGAAATAATAATCCAATTTTTCAAATATCCTCATTGACTAACATATATATAAGAAATATATATGTATCATGGAACTATAAGAGGATAGAAAATGAGTGATATTTCAGATAAAGAGCAAACCAGAAAGAAACCACGAATAAAAAAGACACTGGAACAGCAATTAGCATCTGCTCAGATGCGTTTAAATCGTTTGCAATATAAGTCTAAGAAAGAAGCTAAACAGATAGAGACACGTCAGAAAATAATTTTAGGTGCGGAAGTTGCCAAGGCTCTTGATTGTGATGTTTTTACGGTGGATAAGGATCTTGTTTTAGGTATGCTACTAGAGATACCCCACCTACATCCAGATGATAAAGAAAGATTTAAAAGAAACGGAATGTTATTTCTGGCTAGTATGAAAGGCCGAAAAACTTAATGGAATATAGAAGTCATTGTATAAGTATAAAATGTTATATGTATTCAACTTTCATTGAATTAAATTTGACATTATTTTATATTAATTGTATTTCATTTTATCATCACAGATGAATAACTCCATATTCAAATCTTGTAAGCTGTGGTGGTATTTAATAAAGTCATGGGGGTATCCTCCCGATAAAGAGACCGTGTTCACTCGCGGTCTTTTTATTTTCTGTTAAGTAATCCGCTTATCGGCTACTTTGTATATAATATTTTTTAAGTGGTTGCGTTTATTTTTAAATTTATTATTTTCTTTATATCATTTTATTAAACAATGGAGATATAAAGGAAATGAAAAAAACAGTATTAATTAAAAACATAAAAAGTAAAAAAGGTTTCTCACTTTTAGAACTATTACTTGTTCTTGGTATTATCGCAGCGTTAGTGGTAGCAGCATTTATCGTATATCCTAAAGTGCAAGCATCACAACGTTCACAAGCTGAGAGTAATAACATCGCAACAATCCAAGCTGGTGTTAAAGCCCTTTATACTTCCGCTTCAAGCTTTACTGGTTTGAATAACTCAGTAGCAGTTCAAGCGAAGATCTTCCCTGACAACATGTTAAGCGGTTCAGGTAACTCTGCAACACCAATCAACGCATTCAAAGGTGCTGTAACATTAGGTGTAGCTAACACTGGTCCATCATCAGCAGCAGGTTCTTCTTTCACAATTACTTATGATAACGTACCAGCAGCAGAATGTACTAAGATCATGACAGCAACAGCAGGTAACTTCTACATTGCTCAAGTAGGCTCTACAACTGTTAAACCAGCAGGTGGAACGCTTGACGTAGCGGCAACAGCAGGTGCTTGTTCTGACGCTAACAGTAATACATTGATCTTCACTTCTATTTAACATCAATGTTTTAATAAATTATTTTTTTGGCTCCTTACTTAAAGGGGCCATTTTTATTCATTTATTAGTTCTTATTTTTCTATATATAGTTCTTCTTCCATCTTGATTTTTGTTTGTTATTTGATAATTAATTAATACGTGAAAATAAAAAGGACGATGAAAATGAAAAAAGGATTCTCTTTACTAGAATTAACTCTTGTTTTAGGTGTTGGGACGATGGTGGCTTTTATGAAGTTTCAGGATATGAAAAATGAACAGGAGAGTATAATGGCTTCTACTGTCGGTCAACAAATGAAACAGATCGGTGAAGCAGTTAATGGCTATGTAAATATCCGTTATGATAAATTATCAACATTATCCAATGCTGCCGGAACAGGAACCGATCCGGGTCCAAGAACCTGTTCAGGTTCAGTATGTGAAATTACTTACCAGACATTGATTAACGAAGGTTTACTACCTTCAACCTACACAGGCACTAATGCTAATAAATCCTCGTATAAAATCATATTAAAACGAGATGGAACTTCACCTAACTATGTTATTAATGGTCTTATAACGACATCGACGGCATGGATTGAAGGCGGAAAAACACGTTATGATTTATTAGGGAAAGCCATGCAAACAGCGGGTATTGATAGCGGAATGACCAGAACTACATCAAATGCTTTTGGTTATGGTGGTCAATGGTCAGAAACTTCTGCCAATTTCAATAATATTACCTCTGCAGGGCAATTAGCTTTCCGTGTAGGATTTAATAGCGCGTTATATTCTATCTATCTCCGTAGAGATGGAACCTTACCCATGACCGGAAACCTTAATATGGGTGGTCAAAGCGTTTATAATGCTCAGAATATAACTGCGAATGGAACAACTACAACAGGAATATTAAAAACTAATGCTGCTGCTACAGTTGGAACAACATTAAATGTAGCAGGCGTAACTACTTTAAGATCTGATTTAAATGTTTATGGAAATGGACAAATATATGGTAATTTAAACTCAAGTAATACCGTTTCTGGAAAAACTGTAATATCTCGTGGCGATACCTATACTCAAAACTGGTTCAGAATATTAGGTGATGGAGGTCTTTATTTCGAGAAATATGGGGGAAGATTAACCATGCTAGATGATAACACTATAAGTGCTGGAGAATCTAACCTTAAAACTAATTCTGTATTATATGCAACTGAAATTTCTTCTGGTAATATAAATTCTGCTGGAACAGTAACTGCTGAAAGAGTAGATGTTGTTGATTACGTATGGGCATCAGGAAACATCAGCTCTAACCATGTTTATTCTACTGGCAATATTGATGCAGATGGTCAAATAAACGCTAATACATTTGTTTATATAAATGGACAAGCGAATGTAGGATGGGGATGTTCTCCTAATGGATTACAGGGAAGAACGTCAGAAGGGGCTATTTTATCTTGTGTTAATGGTTTGTGGAAAAGTAGTTCTGCAAGAATTGAGAGAACTCAATTTTTAGTTTCTAGTGGTAGTAATTATGGAGATATTTGTCAATCCAACATTGATAGTAATGGAATGGCAGAACAAGGTTGGGTCGCAAGTGGGTCTGATGCTTGTACTGAGGACGGGAATGATTGTTCAGTGGACAATGTTAGATGTTTTGCAATAAGAATTGTAAATTAAGAGATTAACTCTTACTTACTATAATTGAAAGAGTTTTGATAACAGGTCTCGACCTGAGCATGAAATAATCACTCACCACTATCTGCGGGTAAGGGCACGGAAATCGAGTTGGTTTAATTCAAAAAATAAAAAGAAAGGGCCGCTTGGCCCCCTTCTTTTATATGCTGCTCACAACCTCATTTAGATTGGTAGAGCGCATGTATCTAGCAGGATTAATCAACTGATCTTTGAGTGACATAAAATGCGCATTGCCACAAGTTATTTTCGCATCTTCTTCATTACCAAGACCAACGTGTTTACTTTTTGTCTCAACAACAAAGTAAATATGGTCTTCACCATTGTCTTCAATAACCAAAGCCCAGTCAGGATTGTAAGTTCCTAGTGGTGTGGGGATTTTAAACCATCCCGGCAGCTTCACATAAAGCTTAACTTCATCCTGTTCTTCGAGTTCCTGAGCGAAACGGCTTTCGACTTCAGAATCTTTAGGAACATATTCGTAAACTGACTTAGACGAGGTTTCGAAAAGATTGCGGGCATATCCTGTTAGCTCCTTATCCATAAAGAGACTTTGCGCATACACCTCGCCTTTTAGTGGATAATATTTAATACCATCAACAATTGACAGGCGTTTGCAGTAGTTGATTCGGCCTATAGCTTCACTGATAAACTGCTGTGGATTTTTAGCAAAATCAGCGAGTCTTCCACTCTCTTTCAGGATGGTGCTTAAACTGCGTCTTGTCAGTCCGGTTTTTTCCTGTAGAACACCAAGAATATCTGGCAATGGCTGTTCTTCAACATCAATAACAGAACTTGTTGTACCATTAGACTGCACTTTAACATCAAGGCCAGATTGACTTTGTTTGATCGTTGCTTTGCTGTAACTGACCATTGCTTTTGCTACAGGCTGCATTTCAGAAAGTGATTTCGTACAGGATTTAATCAAAGCTTGTTCATCAAATGCCAGACGATACAATGTTTTTTGACTAATGCGCTGCCATAACGCTTCAAATTCCGGGCTGTTTAAGACCTCTTTTCGGTATTTGATTACTTTACGCTCATCAGCATTATTTATATTGAGTCGTCCTGATGATTTACGCAGGATAGATTCAATTTGCTCCTGAAGGGGAAGGAACTTTTCGCTAACAGTAAAAGTGCCATCGAAAAGAGTCTCTTTCAGTGTTTTGGTGATTTTCCCGGTTTTTTCCAGATAACCTTCAGCATGTAGTTCAGACCATATCTCCTGTGAAGCGATGATACCTACAACTTGTGAGGAATCAGAGAAGATCAGATGGGCAAACGCATCTTTTTCGATGATACCAAAACGGATGCCTGTTTCATTCTCAATTTCAGACTGTAAGCGCTCAGCGTAGGCTTGATAATTTTCACTGGCAACGACAGTCAGAATGTTAATGCTATCATCACGTATACGCTCACCCTCTTGGTTAACACACAGGCGAAGACCACGGCCTAAAGTCTGGCGGCGTTCTCGTTCACTTCCCATCTCTCGAAGGCTACAGATCTGGAACACATTGGGATTATCCCAGCCTTCTTTCAAAGCAGAGTGCGAAAAAATAAACCTCACTGGATTCGAGAAACTCAAAAGCTTCTCTTTATTTTTCATAATGAGATTATAACCACGCTCAGCATTTTCACGGCCTGTATTATTGCTTTCGCTTGTTTCAGCCCACGCACCTTTTTTATCAATGGAGAAATAACCATCATGAACGTCTTTAGCATGTTCTGGATGAGAAGGGAGTAAATCTTTATATGCAGGGCTTTTGATTGCTTTAAGATATTCTTCCTCAAAGATACGGGCATATTCACCCGGTTCACGTTGTCCTTCTTCAGTGAACTGACGGTAGAAATCAACCTTATCGATGAAAAACAGGGTAAGAACCTTGATTTGCTGAGTATTCAGGCGAAGTTCTTTATCCAGATGTTCACGGATTGTACGTCTGATCATATGACGCTGGATGAGCATAGGGTCAATATCCCCCACGACATCACCGACTTTCATATAGTAGGTATCAGAAGGTGTTTCCAGTGTAAGATAACCCTCTTTGCCCGTTCGGATCTCGCTTATCCGGTAACCCTGATAAATATCACGTCCTGTTTCGTCATCAAGTGTCATACCGTCATATACGGTAATCTCTGAACGATCTACGTTCCCTTTTTTATCGGCTATATCAACAAGAACAGTACCGCTGATAACATTTTTCTTACTATTAATACTGACCAGTTTCACATAAGGACTGTTGCTTGCATTCTGGACTTCAAGCCCGGCAACCTCGATCTGTTTGACCAGTTTTTGGTTGTAAGCATCAATGGCATCAAGGCGGTACACCATATGATGTTTATGAATATGTGTTGCTGAATAGCGTAAGGTGAACATAGGGTGCATAGCATCAAGTGCGGTTTTACCCGCACCGTTCAAGCCACCATCAACACTTTGCGGTTCATCGACAATAATAATTGGACGTGTAGCACGGATTAAATCAATGGGCTTATCCAGATCGTCCACAGTTGTTTTTTCACTGGACTGATAGAGCTTGTTAACATCTTTTTTGTTAATCGCGCCCACCGTCATTACCATGATCTGCATAACAGAACTGGTTGCAAAATTACGGACATCGGCAGGTTTTGCCGAATCATACAAATAGTATTCGTATGGAACTCCCGCATACAGGCTTTTGAAATGTTCTTCAGTGATTTGTAGTGTTTTATAAACGCCTTCCTTGATAGCAACTGAAGGAACCACAATAATAAATTTACTCATGCCATAGCGTTTATTCAGCTCCAGCATGGTGCGAAGATAAACATACGTTTTACCTGTCCCTGTTTCCATTTCGACAGTAAAATCATGGCTGTCGAGCACAGGTGAAGGTGGAAGCTGGTTTTTTAACTGAACATTGTTCAGATTTTTAAGCAGTACATCATCTTCGGGTATTTGTGGGTTAACAGGCATTGAACCTGTTGCGCCTTCAAATGAGAGTGCACCCTGAGCTGGTGCGAGCACAGTCATTTCGCTTTCCCATTTCTCTTGCCCTTCAAACAAATCACAGACCGAAGTTATGGCGTTTTGCTGATAGGTAAGGTCAGATTCAAAATGTAGTTTCATCTCATTCCCTTACAGGCTGTGCAGGTTAGTTAGGCCATGTTGTTCCAGAATGGCGCAAAGATTTGTTTTAGCAACGTTATTTTCAAATGCGTCATCAAGGAAATAGCAGACAGTATCTTTGCCAGCTTTTAAACTCTTATGCCAGTCGATGATCCCCTTGGTTAGTACCTCAACAGAAGAGGCAGGGATTTGACGGGTAAAGCAGGTAAACAATTTGCCACCATCAACACAAGAAATAGTTAATTCATCAAACTGACGGGTTTCAATGTTTACACTCAGGTCAATGCCACGTTTGAGCATCAACTCTGTGAGCAAATCTTCTTCACTACGACCTTCAAGGATTGGGCTTACATAGGCATCAAGCTGTTGTGAAAGCGTTTCGGCGGAGGCTTCCCACGGACGGATATTAGATGTATCGAGTTTAAACACACGAAAACCGACATCACCTTTCCACTCTGGATTGTCTTCTCGAACTTTTTTACCAGCGCGGCGGAGGCGCTCTTTGGTTAATTCACAGATAGTTTTTGGTAGCCTTTCTTGGACACAAAAGTTATATGCCTGTTTTTGCTCCTGATTATCAAATGATAATTTTTCGGGTAACTGAACTAATATATATTTCAGCGAAGTGTTGTTTTCGGCATTGTACTTGTAAAGGCTATGGCCAAAGGAGCCTGAACCAGCAAAGAAATCCATGACAATTTCATTTTCTTTAACTCTAGAAATTTCAACGAGATATTTCAGAAGGTTTGTGGGCTTAGCAAAATCAAATGGTATGCCAAGTTCTTTTAATTCTTTAGAACTTTGTCTGTTCTCCCATTTATTTATTAAATTTCCCGGCACCATTCCTTTTTCTTGCTGATCTTTTAACCAAAGCTTGTTGTATATGTTATATTTTGCCTGCTTCCCTTCTTCATCTACAAGTGCTGATGTAGTGGTTTCTTTGAAAACAATATTCCCGAGGTTATATTCCTCTTTATATCTTGTGTACGTCCATTTCCATACACCATCACCTCGTTCAGGAGTGATCTGCACTCCTTCTTTCACACTGTTGGGGAAAGTGGAACCCGGAGGAATAACAAAACTACCATCTGGACATTCTATCCAGTAGCGTTGGTTAGCCCTTGCATCCAAGCTAGCTTTATAAAGCCTTTCTTCACCATAAATTTCACCATCGCGTATGCCGCCGCTCTGTGTTTTGTTATAATAAGTTGCAATTTGTTCTGCACCAATCTTTGCTCTGAAATGAGTCGCTCTGTTGATATTTTTTGCGTAAACTAAAATAAATTCAACATTTGGCGTGAAAAAATTCCCTTTTGCACCGCCAGTTTTCATTAGTCGTGATATAGTTGATATGAAGTTGTCTTCACCAAAAATATCATTACAGGTGATTTTCAGATTCTCTATTTCTGAGTCATCGATAGAAATAAAAATAACACCATCTTCACTAAGCAAGTTTCTCGCAAGCTTAAGACGAGGATACATCATGTTCAGCCAATCAGTGTGATAACGACCGCTGGTTTCTGTATTTGTGCTTAAACGTGCTCCGTTTTCTGTCTGTCCAGTAATTTCAAGATAATTTTTCATATTATCTTGGAAGTTATCAGGATAGACAAAATCTTTCCCGGTGTTATAGGGAGGATCGATATAAATAAGCTTAACTTTTCCAGCGTAACTTTTTTGAAGAAGTTTTAACACTTCAAGGTTATCGCCCTCGATCATGAGGTTCTTGGTATTATCCCAATCAACGCTTTCATCTTTACATGGACGTAAGGTGCCACGAGAAGGCGTCAGAGCAAGCTGACGCGCCTGACGTTTACCATGCCAGTTCAGGCCATAGCGTTCTTCTTTGTCGTCTACATTTTCACCCAAAAGCTGCTTTAAAACCTCAAAATCAACACTGTCTTCATTAAAAGCTTCAGGAAACAATGATTTAAGTTTGGTGATGTTATCGGCAGTGATATTCATTGATTGCAGTTCGGGCATTTCAGGCGAAAGTTTGTTCATTGACCATTCCACGTATCTGTATCAGGTTACTGTGTGATGGGGGATATTTTACGGTAAATAGTGCATTTCATCAATGAACAGTGTGCTGCAGATTTCTTTTTAAATCATTATGTTAATGCATTTATTGAATGTCCTGTCCTTGTATTAGTACAATTAGCTTTTATGCGTCTACCAAACATTATCAGGATGTGATGATGGCTAAACTGAACAAGAAACAACTTGCTTTACTCAAGGAAATGCCTGCCGATCAACTCATGCAAATAATTTGTGATATTGCAGAGAGTAATGGTCAGGCAAAATCCTTTATTATTAATAAATATCTGTTAACTCCAGAAGAATCACTGAAAAAAGCTGAGGCTGAATACAAAAGGGCAATTAAAACAAAACGCTTTTATGATTATTATGAAGCAGCGGTTTTTTTTGAGGGGCTATACAGGAATGTCATATTTCCACTTGAAAAGACGGTATCAACGCTGCCTGAAAAAACCGAGGCGTTTTGCCATGATTTACTGCTCTCATTTGATAAAGTCAGCGAAATTGCTGATACATCAGATGGATCATGGATGGACTATTATAATGGTGCTGTCGAAATATGGTTAAAATCCCTGTCCCTACAAAAAGACAAAAGCATTGATGTTATAGCGGATAGAATACTTTCCGTACTTAAAGGTGATGTATATTTTAACTTTGATATTTTTGATAAGTATAAAAAAGATCTGGGATACAATGTTATTCGTGCTTTAAGGGAAAGTCTTCTTAAGACAGGTGATGTTAATTATGCTGTTGAGTTAAGTCTGTATATCAGGGATGTTGATTTCATCAGGCAATGCTTTGAGAAAAGAAAACTGAACCAGCCAGAATACATCATTAAGTTTGCTGAGTTGCTGGTTGATGAACTGTGCACTGAGGAAGCCATTCAGGTTCTCAATAAAATCAAAGAAGATAAATCAGTTGATCAGGCAGGGCTTCGTGATAAATGGACTGAGGTGTTGGCTCTGGCGTTGATTGAAGAAGGCGAGATTCAGCAGGCAAAAACAATTTGTATAGACGGATTTAAGAACAGGTGTGATGTTATTTTTTATAATATCTATAATCGGGTGGAGAAAAATAATGACTCACTGGATTTGTTCTCTGGCATAGCAAAGAAAAAAGGCTTTCCGTTTGTTATTCTTTTCTTGTCCGGGACAGATAGTTATGGAAAACTTGATTCTGAAGTCATGAATGCGAGTGAAAATGAAATCGCAGAGATGATGTCTTTATTACGCGGTTCTTTTGTTCGTACTTTATCGAGTGAACTTTACAGGCATGGTTATGCATGTTCTGCAACTTTGCTCCGTAGAGTTCTGGCAGAGGACAGTATCAGTCGTTCTCAGAGTAAATACTACACCTATGCGGCATCTGATATGAAAAAAAGCATTGATTACAGTAAAGATATTACATGGACTGAAAAAATCCCTTCAACAGAAGAGTATTTAAAATCCCTGTTTATTGAGCACAAAAGAAAATACGCACTCTGGGAAATAATGCTGGAAAAAATCGCTGGTTTAGTGATAGAGAAAGATTCAGTATCATATTCAGCATAGAGTGTAATTAAGCATGAAGTTGAAAGGCCGCGAACGGCCTTTCCCTTTATTTATTTGAAGCAAACTCAAACGGCCTGACCATATCGTTGCTGTTAGCATCAAGGAAATCAGCCCACCACTGAAGCATCAGGCGGCGCTGGTCAAGGTGTTTTGCCTTGTGGGTATAAGCAGCACGGACGCTATTGCTTTCCTTATGGCTCATTTGAAGCTCTACAGCGTCTTCTGACCATAGCCCTGACTCAATTAAGGCACTACAGGCCAGTGTTCGGAAACCGTGTCCACAGATGTCCTGCTTCGTGTCATAGCCCATATTGCGGAGGGCTTTGTTGATGGTGTTTTCACTCATGGGCTTAAACGAGTCATAACAGCCAGTGAAGATTAACCCATCATCTTGACCTTCTTCATAAGTCAGTTGTCGGATCTCTTTGAGTATCTTCATGGCCTGCTTACAAAGGGGAACGAAGTGCTTACGCTTCATTTTAGCCCCACGGGTCGAATGTTTGACGTTTTCAATTGCTTCACGCTGTTCGGGTATCACCCATAACTTACTTTTGAAATCAATTTCTGACCAGCGAGCGAAACGAAGCTCACTGGAACGAATGAAAATCATCAGATTGAGCTGTATTGCCAGTATGGTTAACCTGCGGCCTTTGTATTCGGCAATTTTGTTCAGTAGCTGGGGTATTTCTTCCAGCTCAAGTGCAGGGCGGTGTTCAGTTTGTGGTTTCTGAACTGCACCTTCCATATCATAGGCTGGGTTATGGCGTATCAGCTTTTGCTGGACGGCATGACGCAGGATTGCCGTAATGTATTGTTGAATGCGCATGGCAACTTCAAGATAACCAAGAGCCTCAACTTTTTTCACCGGAACCAGCAGATCACCCGTATCCAGTTCGGCAACATCTTTGTCACCGATTACCGGGAAGACATAAGTTTCAAGGCGCTTCCATACGGCATCACCATAATCATCAGACCATTTTGTTTTCGTGGCGAACCACGCTTTGGCTACTGTTCTGAAGGAGCGTGTATTATCACGTTTGGCTTTAAGCTCTTTAGCCTCTGCCTGTTTCTTTGCATTAGGGTCAATACCCTGAGCCAGAAGCCTTCTGGCCTCGTCACGGCGTTGTCTTGCGTCAGAAAGAGAAACAGCAGGGTAAACACCGATAGAGAAAAGTTTTTGCTTTCCTTCGAAACGGTAGGCCATTTGCCAGTATTTCGAACCTTTAGGGGTAACACGAAGGAACATACCAAAGCCATCAGTCAGCTTATATTCCTTCTCAAGGGGTTTTGCATTTTTTGCTTTAATATCAGTCAGTGACATGAAAACGCCCCCTCGTTTGTTGGTAAAAGGGAAATCGAACCAGCATTACCAGCATTTTTACCATCAAAATGATATGGCTTCGAGTGGTTTTTAGTGAACGAGGGTGAACAACTGAGAGGGGATAACCAATTGATAGAAATGCAGAAAGCAGACGTTAGTGAACGTCTGCTTCCCTTAAATTGGCTCCTCTGACTGGACTCGAACCAGTGACATACGGATTAACAGTCCGCCGTTCTACCGACTGAACTACAGAGGAATCGTGTGAACGGGGCGCATATTATCGACCTGCGTTCACCTTGTCAAAGGGTGGATCGCCGCCTTTTGATCGTTTGCTGACAAAATCGGCAAAGTGCTGTTTTTGACAGCGGAATGCACCGCTTTGGTGCGGATATACCTCTAATGGGGCAGATCATAAACTGCTGTTTCGGTAATAAAACCCCCCTCCATGATTAGGTTTCCTTATTTTCAGGCGCTTAGCGCCCAATTCAGACCGCCTGGTAAAAGTGGCATTCATATTGCAAAACCTGTTCAACAACGACAGCCGGTTCCGGCACAGCATTTCGAACAGGGGGCAAAATGAACTTAAGACGACTGAAATACTTCGTAAAAATCGTCGATATCGGCAGCCTGACTCAAGCAGCAGAAGTGCTGCATATCGCGCAGCCTGCGCTGAGCCAGCAGGTGGCTACTCTGGAAGGCGAGATGGATCAGCAGCTGTTGATCCGTACCAAACGCGGCGTCACGCCAACGGAAGCCGGAAAAATTCTCTATACCCATGCCCGCACGATTCTGCGCCAGTGCGAGCAGGCGCAGCTGGCGGTGAATAACGTGGGCCAGACCCTGAGCGGACACGTTTCTATTGGCCTGGCGCCGGGAACGGCCGCGTCCTCTATTACCATGCCGCTGCTGCAGGCCGTTCGCGCTGAGCTGCCTGAAGTGCTGGTGTACCTGCACGAAAACAGCGGGTCCGTACTGAATGACAAATTGCTCAACGGCCAGCTGGACATGGCGGTCCTTTACGATCGCTCCCCGGTGGCCGGGATCACCAGCCAGCCGCTGCTGAAAGAAGATCTCTATCTCGTGGGCACCCGCGACTGTCCGGGCCAGAGTGTCGACCTTACCGCCGTGGCAGAGATGAACCTCTATCTGCCGCGCGACTACAGCGCCGTGCGCGTGCGCGTGGACGAAGCGTTCTCCCTGCGCCGCCTGACGGCCAAAATCATCGGCGAAATTGACTCGATCTCCACGCTGACCGCAGCCATTGCCAGCGGAATGGGCGTCACCGTGCTGCCGGAATCCGCCGCGCGTTCGCTGTGCAGCGCGGCAAACGGCTGGATGGCGCGGATCACCACGCCTTCCATGAGCCTGCCGCTCTCGCTGAACATGTCCGCACGCGGTTCGCTGTCGCCACAGGCGCAGGCGGTAAAAGAGATTCTGATGTCGCTGGTCAGCAAGCCGTCGCTTGAGAACCGTGAACTCCAGCTCGTGAGCTGATATTCCATAAAAGCATAAGATGCTGGTTTTTATTATTTGTTCTGCAGCTCGGCTGACTCTAACAATAGAGCTATGTCAGATGCGCCGGAGTGAATCGTGAATTTCCAGCAACTTAAAATTATCCGTGAGGCGGCCAGGCGGGACTACAACCTGACCGAGGTCGCCAATATGCTTTATACCTCTCAGTCCGGCGTCAGCCGCCATATCCGCGAGCTGGAAGAGGAGCTGGGCATAGAGATCTTTATCCGTCGCGGCAAGCGGCTGCTCGGCATGACGGAGCCGGGTAAGGCATTGCTCACCATCGCTGAGCGGATCCTCAACGAGGCCAGCAACGTGCGTCGCCTGGCGGATCTCTTCACCAATGACGCCTCCGGCGTGCTCACCATCGCCACCACCCATACCCAGGCGCGCTACAGCCTGCCGCCGGTGATTAAGGCGTTCCGCGAACTTTTTCCGGAGGTGCGTCTGGAGCTTATCCAGGGCACGCCGCAGGAAATTGAAGGGCTGCTGCAAAACGGTGGGGCGGATATCGGTATCGCCAGCGAACGCCTGAGCAACGACCCGCTGCTGGTGGCGTTCCCGTGGTTCCGCTGGTATCACAGCTTACTGCTCCCGGTCGATCATCCGCTGAATCAGGTCTCTCCCCTGACGCTGGAAGACGTTGCGAAATGGCCGCTCATTACTTATCGCCAGGGGATCACGGGACGCTCGCGCATAGATGAAGCCTTCAATCGTAAAGGGTTAACGCCCGACATCGTGCTGAGCGCGCAGGATTCAGACGTGATCAAAACCTACGTCGAACTGGGTCTGGGCATTGGGCTGGTGGCGGAACAGTCCAGCGGAGAACGCGAGGACGGGAACCTGGTGCGTCTTGACACGCGTCATCTGTTTGACGCCAACACCGTATGGCTTGGCCTGAAGCGCGGACAGCTGCAGCGTAACTATGTGTGGCGCTTTATCGAGCTCTGCAACGCCGGGCTGTCCGTCGATGAGATTAAACGCCAGGTGATGGAGCCGGAAGAAGTGGCGATTGATTATCAGATTTAGGTGCGGGTTTGCCCGGTGGCGCTGCGCTTACCGGGCTCTGCATTTAATTGAACGGATATTTTTTGAAGGCCGACTGCGATTCGAATGATTCGGCAAACGCCTGGATCGTTCTAAAATCCGCTGCGTTAACGACCTGCGGGATCATCGACTGAATAAAAGTCCAGACAACCGTGCTCGTGACGGCAACCTGATCGGGAACGGCGGTGGCGGGACGCCCCTCCAGTAAGGTATTCCATTCCCTGCAGGCCGCCAGCAGCTGGATTGTAATGCGTTCGACCCATGAAACGTGCTGCTTTTCCACCGGGCGCAGGTTGTGTTCATACACATTTTGCACCGCTTTTTCAGCGGCGGCGAGAATAAAGCCCAGCGTCTGAAGATCGTTTGCCTGCGCATCCGGCGCGACGGGCAGGAGTCTCCGCTCAGGGGCGGCCTGAGCCTCAAAATAATTCAGAATCAGCGAGGAATCCATCAGACGTATTCCGTTATCCAGAACCAGCGTCGGGGCTTTTACCGCGGGGTTGATCCGGGAGAATGCGTCGAAGGTGCTAAAGACTGACAGCGGCTGGCTTTCAAACTCAACGCCATAAAGCTCAAGGGAGATCGCCACGCGCCGTACATAAGGTGAATCCATCATGCCAACAAGCTTAATCATCTTTCCCGTTTTCCTGTCTGTGTGAAAGAACGCGTCATTGAAAAGGATGACCCGACATTACAATACAATTTGCATGGCGAATATCTTCAGTATCTTACCGTAAGGGTTAGTATTACTGACATATGGTCAGGTTGCCGCTGTATATCCAGCGCAGATAAGGAAGTGCTTTCATGTCGGATTTTCCACCCATTGCCAGTTTGCGAAGCTTTGAAGCCGTCGCCCGTCTTGGCAGCGTGACGCTGGCGGCGAAAGAACTCCACGTTACCCATTCCGCTATCAGCCAGCAGATCAAAACGCTGGAGGAGATGGTGGGCGTAAAGCTGTTTATCCGTCTAGGGCGAGGAGTGCAGATCAACGAAGAAGGGCGGCTCTATGCCTTACAGGTACGCGAAGCGTTGAACCACATCGCGGATGCCACCCGGCTCGTGCAGGTGAAGCCGAGAAAGCAGGAGTTGACGCTGGCGATGGTGCCGTCATTTGGATGCCACTGGTTATTACCGCGTCTGGAACGCTTTCGGGCGAAATATCCGCTTATTACCCTGCGGATCCAGGCCAGTCTGACGGTCACCAGCCTGCAGCAGGAAGGGATAGATATCGCGATACGGATGGGGCAGGGAAACTGGGAAGGGAGTGAAAGCCATTACCTTTTTTCCGATGAGCTTATTGTGGTGGCCGCACCGGGCTATAACAGGGGCGTGTTGCCCGCTACGCCAGCGGAGATTGCAAAGAGTCATCTTATTTTTTCCATGGAGTCGTGGAAAACGTGGTGCATGAATGCGGGTCTTGAGAAAGAGATCGTGCCTGGCGGTTTATGTATTAACGACTCCAATATCATTATCGAAGCCGTTCGGCTTGGGAAAGGTATCGCGCTGGAGCGTCGCTCTCTGGTTCAGGATGCCATCACCCGAGGTGAACTGGTCCAGCTAACCTCCATCACTGCGCCATATCCCTGGCCTTACTGGCTGGTGACAGCGCAGCCAAAGGAGGAGAAGCCGGAGGTGGGGTTTTTTGAGGCGTGGCTGGATGAGGAGGTGGCGGCCTGGCGGCGAGCGGTGAGTGCTGTGGAAAGTAACCAACCCTAATGAACGAATCAGGGGCTGGGAGGGAGTGACTTATTATTGGAATTAGGGACATGCTGCTGCATCAATTCAACGATCCAATCAATAAAAACGCGCAGTCTGGCGTTGACGTGGCGGTTAGGCGGAAATGCCAGGTACAGGGGCATTGGCTTAATACGCCAATGTTCGAATAGCCGAATCAAGGAACCACAAGCCTGATGCGCTTCTGCCATATAGACCGGCAGCGCAATCACGCCTAACCCGGCTAACCCAGCTTCGAGGTAAGCATTGCCATCATCCACGGCAAGGACATAGCTGCCCGTGATGTCAATATGTTCACTCTCACTGCGCAGTACCAGAGGATCAATCTTACCGGTGCGCGAGGACAAGAACCCTACAATGCGATGGTCGGTGTTTTCCAGCTCTCGCGGGTGCGCAGGGGCGCCGAGGCGTTCCACATAGCTCGGTGCGACGTAAACACCGATTTGCAAATCGCCGACGTGGCGTGCGATCAGGGACTGGTCGTTGATTTCGCCACCGCGCAGGACGCAATCCACGTTGTCGCCGATCAGATCCACCACCCGGTCGCTCACGCCCATATCGAACTGGATATCCGGGTAGCGTGCGTGAAAAGCCGGAAGCGCCGGCACCAGGATGAGGCGTGCCAGCGGACTGGGCACGTCTACCCGTAGCCGTCCCCTGGGCGTCATCGTCGCGCTGGACAGGCTGTTTTCAGCATCTTCCATGTCCGCCAGCAGGCGGATGACGCGTTCGTAGTAGACCGCGCCATCGGGGGTCACACCGAGCCTGCGGGTGGTGCGATGGAGCAATTTGACGCGCAGGCGCGCTTCCAGCTGCTGAATGAGCTGCGTCACCGTGGTTTTGCTCATATGAAGCGTTTGGGCAGCCTTTGTGAAGCTACCTGCCTCAACCACGCGAGCAAAGGCGCGCATCGCGTCGAAACGATCCATCCCTTATCCTCTCTTGTCACCGATTGTTTGGATATTACAAACAATGATGGACAAAGTCGCTTGTTTATCTGCCCGAACCTGCACCTGTAAAGTGTCTTTATGTTCAACGGGCTGATTTTGCCCTATTGCAAAGGTACAAACATGACAGCACGCGAAGCAGTTTTCCCCTCCGGTCGGCAGGCGCTCTATGAGCGTAATCGCTATTCACCGGCCATCAAATCCAACGGTTTCTTGTTCGTTTCGGGGCAGGTGGGTAGTCGCGAGGATGGTTCGCCTGAACCCGATCTGAGAGCGCAGGTCAGGCTGGCCTTCGATAATCTTAATGCTGTCCTCGCGGCTGCGGGCTGCACGTTCGCTGACGTGGTTGACGTGACCCTCTTTGTCGTCGATCCCGAGTCAAACCTCGACGCTATCTGGAGTATCCTGCCAGAATATTGGGGGGACGCGCCTTACCCTACGTTGACCGGGATCGGCGTGACGTGGCTGTACGGATTCCAGTTTGAGATTAAGGTGATTGCCAGGCTGGATGCGATTCAAAGTTAACTTCAGAGATGCAGTCCCGTAGGTCGGGTAAGGCGAAGCCGCCACCCGACAATTTTACCCGACGCAGAAAAGCAAAAAGCCTGCTTCAAAAGCAGGCTTTTCAAATTTGGCTCCTCTGACTGGACTCGAACCAGTGACATACGGATTAACAGTCCGCCGTTCTACCGACTGAACTACAGAGGAATCGTGTGAACGAGGCGCATAGTAGCGACCTCAGTTCGCCTTGTCAAAGGGTGAAATCGCGCTTTTTGTTAGTTTGCCGACAATTTCAGCAAATCGCTGATTTTATAGTAAATTTGCTTCGAAATTACACAGCAAAATGCGCCGCCCGCAGGCGGCGCTGAGGATTAGAACAGAACGGAGTAGTTCAGACCAAACGTCCGTCCACGGCCTTTATAGGTGTACAGGCCCGGTGCACCGTAGGTTGGGCTATACAGCCCCGGCGCGCGCTGGCCCCAGGCGGTGGTGTAGTCTTTGTCCAACAGGTTCTCCACGCTGAAGCTGACTTTACCCACCGGCAGGGCGTAGCTGCCCAGGAAGTCGACCGTGTTGTAGCCATCGATCTTCTTGCCGTCGGCGTCAGAGACGTCAAAGGTCTGCGTGCTCTGCACGCGCAGGGTCCAGTCGCCCGGCGCCCAGTTGACCCATGCGCTGGCTTTCGACGGGCTGGCGCTGTCGACCGTCAGCTTCTCCCATTTCCCGTTTTCGCGGGTTTCCGACTTAATGGCGTTAAAGTTCGCGCCCGTGCTCCAGTCGCTGTCGGTGAAGAAGTAGTCCACCTGACCTTCCACCCCGTAGATACGACGCTTGTCGTCTTCCAGGTTGATGGTCATGTCCGTCTTGTTGATGGTGATGGTTTTATCCGAGAGCGAGTAATATGCCGCAACCTGGGTGTGCAGGTTATCCCCGGTGTAGCGCCAGCCCAGCTCATAAGCGTTGACCTTGATACCGTCCAGCTTCGAGTCGTTGACGTTGACGCTGTTCAGCAGGCGATAGTGACCGTTGCTGAGCTGATAGGTCCCGGAGCCGTAGTACTTCGCCAGGTCCGGAATTTCGAAGCCCTGGGAAAAGTTAAACCACAGCTGCTGCTGTTCGGTCAGCCGACCGAGGATCCCGGCGTTAAACAGGAAGTTGTTGTAATCGGTTTTCCCGCCCGGCACCGCGTCGGCGGAGGTGGCTTTCCCGGTAGCGATGGCCTGCTGCTGGGTGTAACCGACAAAGTCGTCCACCTTGTTCTCGGTGTACTGGTAGCGCACGCCGCCGCTCAGGGTGATGGCGTCAATGTCATAGCTGGCCTGCAGGAACGGGGCGAGGTTGGTGATGCTATAACCCGGGTAGCGGCCCACGTTGTAGGCGTTATCCAGCTCCATGCCGCCACTTGCCGCAGCTTTTTTCAGGTTGAAGAACTGCTGGTTGGCGTCGAAGGTTTCGTGGTCGGCATCCATACCCCAGGTCAGCGTCAAATCGTCCACCGGCTTGCTGTTCAGCGTCAGCTTGCCGCCGTAGAAATCGGTTTTCTGCTGCGACGCGCCGATGCTGGTGACCACACCTTTGGTCAGGGTCGGGAACGGATAGTAGGTCAGGCTCTCGTCGCGATAGTAAATCTGCGCGACCAGATCCTGGCCCCAGAAGTCGGTATTGGAGTACTGCAGGTTAATCAGATGGCGCTCGGTACCCGGCACGCGGTCAGAATCGAGGTTACCTTTGTTGTACGCGGTCGCATCGCCCGTGACCGCCGAGAAATTCTTTCCGAGATACAGCCCGTGCTTACCGTCGGATTCGCTCTTGTAGTACTGGGTCGTCAGCTGCAGCTGCTGGTGATCGTCAATATTGATGGTGCCTGTGCCCATCACGTCGATACGGTCGGAATACTGTAAGCCGGTCTGGGTGTTATCAATGATCACCTCGTCGCCGTTGCCGTCATACCAGCCGCCGTAGCGCTGATACGACACCGACAGACGACCGGACGCGTTATCGTTGCCGCCGCTGACCGCTGCCGACACGTTCTCATCGTGGTCGTTGTGGCTGTTGAACCCGCTTTTAGCCCCGGTCTGGAACTCGACTTCGGTCTCAGGCTGGCCTTTTTTGGTGACGATGTTCACCAGACCGCCGGTACTGCCGCCGCCGTAGAGTGACGTGGCGCCGGAGATAACCTCGATACGGTCAATGTTGAACGGATCGATAGAGTCGAGCTGGCGGCTGTCGCTGCGGGACGAGTTCAGGCGCACGCCGTCTACCATCACCATCATGGAGCGGCCGCGCAGGTTCATGCCGTAGTTGGTACGCCCCTGGCTGCTGACGTCCATGCCCGGAATCAGCTGCGCCAGCACTTCTTTAATCTCTTTCCCGCCCTGAACCTGCTGCTCAATTTCAGCCCGCTCGATGACCCAGGTGGTCTGCGCCATCTCCGCCACGCTGCGGTGCGCGCGGCTGGCGGAGACAACAATATTTTCTTCCTTTTGTTCTTCCGCCCACGCAGAGGTAGAAAGCATTGCAAGCAAGCAAGGATTTAAAACCCAAAGATGAGAACGTTTCATTGTTATGTTGACCCTGATTGTGTGTGTCAGTACTCGGTGGTTTTTGCTAATGATTTAAAAACCTGGCTGTTCTCCGGGCTGGTGGTGCTTCGCCAGTGGATAACGCCAGGGGTGGTAGCCAGCTCAAACGGCTCGTCGGCGTGCGCGCGATTCAGAATTCGCGCCGCGCGCCAGGCCATCAGGCTGAGCTGGGGTTCAGCAATGCCGAGACGGTGCATCCCGGCATTGACGGCAAACAGGCGGTTGCTCTGCGGGCCGTCCCATTCGAGGGTGAAATCGTTGTTGATGCAGAAGGCTTCATCCGCATCCAGATGCAGGCGGTGAGACAGCGGGGCAAGGAACGCAGGCTGCACGGCGCGATAGCCGGTGGCAAAGATCACCACGTCGGTATCCAGCTGTTCGCGACCGCCGTCGAGATGATGCTGTATGCTCAGACGTTGACCGTTTTCCTGACGCGCCAGTGACGTCACCGAGCGGGACGGCAGAAGGTGCGCCCACGGTTTTTCACGCAGCACCTCAAAGCGGTGATACATGGCGCGGTAAATTGCCAGCAGGGACTCGGTGGTAATACCGTCAGAGGTCATCTTCTGCTCGTGCAGCATCTGACGACGGGTCTCTTCGCCGAGCGTGGAGAAGCTGTCCACATACTCGGGCGTGAAGTACTCGTTGGCGAAGGCGGCTTCATCCAGCGCGTTATAATTGTTACGGCGCGACACCCAGTTCAGGCTTAGCGGCTGGCCCCATTCCCCGCGGAAGATATTTAAGAACAGGTCGGCACCGCTCTGGCCGCCACCGACGACGGTCACGCGCTTGCCCGCTAAATTTGGCGTGCGCAGCATCATCTCGCTGGCGTGGAAACAGGTGTCGTCCTGCACCGTCACGCAATCCGGGAGGTTAATCTGTTTGCCAATCCCCACGCAGACGTGGCGGGCAAGGAACCGATCCCGCTGGGTCATCACCTCAAACAGACCGCGTGTCTCATCAAAGCTCACCTGCTGCACCTGCTGGCTGAAGGTGAGGTTGGTGAGGTTTTCTGCCGCCCAGCACAGGTAATCGGCAAACTCTTCGCGAGACACCGTGCGCTGTTCGGTGGTCAGGAAGCGGTAGAATTTTTTACGCTGCACCAGGTAGTTCAGGAAGC
>OKLR01000035.1_pt1 | contig 54454 bp, 51 predicted proteins | sample 1614281 | NCBI WGS metagenome assembly OKLR01 (sample SAMN04436920, study PRJEB24849) | human gut metagenome | biome: human gut; feature: NICU; material: stool | host: Homo sapiens | place: USA: Saint Louis, MO | collected 2012-05-13 | reverse complement strand
ATGACATCTCTGTTTCGCACCGATGGTGACACTTCTGCTTTGCGTTGACAGGAGATGTATGGGTCCACCACATATTGCAATTTTTACTCTCACGTAAAATATAGTCCACTGGCGTCATCAGTTCGAGTGATTTATGTGGCCTTTTGCTGTTATACAGCACCAGATATTCAGCCATTCTTTGATTAAACAAATTCAGGTCCTCAAAAAGCAACAATTCATTGAATTCAATAAATTGTTCTCTAAGTGTCCGGTTAAATCGCTCACAGGTCGCATTCATTTTCGGTGTGTACGGATAGGTCCAGATGTGTTTAATCGAGGCTTCCTGTAGCGTTTTATCAAAGTTACCGAGGAACTCCTTACCGTTGTCAGTGACAACTTGTCTGATAGCGACAGGAAAGAGCTTTGTGGCCTTGCTGAAGAAATGGCTGGTAATATCGCTGTTGAGTGAAGGGACCGCAAGGGCCAGCGCATAGTCGCTGTGCTCGTCGATCATGGTAATGATATAGCGGCGTAGGTCCCCCATCCTGAGTTCAATCGCGTCCATCCCTATGAGTTCGCCTGTTTTTACCGGGCGGTATTGTTTTGGTCTTCTGGGCTTCACTGAGCGTTTTTTTATCAACCGGGCTTTGCCCCTGGCGCTGAGGCGTACGGGGATCATCCGCATTTTATCGTGAGCACCAGCAATGATTCTTCCAATGGTTGACGTGCTGGGACAGGTAAAATGCCGCGCTTCACACCATGGTTTCAGCCTGACAAAAATCTGCTCTTTGCCGAGATTGGGTAACTCAGTTCTCAGACGCCTGATCTCCTTGAGTACATCAGGATGCCAGTGCCTTGAACGGCGAACCAGAGGGGCTTTGCTTCTTGGAATTAGTGCTTCTGGACCACCGGTGCGCAGTAACCGGCGCCACCAGTAGAGTGTTCGCGTTGATACGTCAAAAGCATCAGCTGCGGCACGGATCCCGTGCTTATCCCAGAAGTTCAGAGCCTTCATTCTTAACTTCCCAATCTCGGGCATAAGAGAGTGTTTCATCGCATAAGCAGTTGCTCGGTAATACCCAAAATAGCCGACACCGATATGCTGCATCAACATCTGGCAATCCCTCCTTTAGTGTTCTGAGGCAATTGCAATATCTGTGTGAACTTACACAGGAGAAGAAGGCCATGAAACTGCCGCGAAACACCCTGCTCTGGTGCGTATTAATAGTGTGTCTCACACTGCTGATATTCACTTACCTGACACGGAAATCGCTCTGCGAAATCCGGTACAGGGACACGGACAGGGAGGTGGCGGCTTTTATGGCTTACGAATCCGCTAAGTAGCTAACCCCGGCGGGGGGAAACCCCCGCCATTCAGGGGCTGAGATTGTGTGGACATGCCTGAAGCGCCTTTATGAAGGGGTTGCCGGTTCGCCGGTAGCCCCTTTTTCCTTCCCGACGCGACCGCACGCCTGAACATCCGGGAAGGGCTGTTCCCCTGCGGGGAACGGGGGAAGAGGGACGCGCCTCCGGCGCTGCCCCTCAGCTCCCCGCAACATCCTTTCCTGCCTGATTTTGCTGAATTCACCTTGCCGTGAGCTACCTTCTCATACCTGGCTTCAGCCAGGTGTCCCCGATGTTTTTCATCCCGGGCGTCATATCCGGCGTCCTGCCGGTTAACTATCTCAGCTTCAGCGCCGTGATGGCCATAACCCGTGAAAAGGGCAGGGCGTTGGCCCCCTTCGGCTCCCGGCCAGCGCTGCTGTCCGGTCGTCGAGCCCAACTTCGCCAGGGCGGCCGCTGCGCCCCCGCCAGGCTCCGCCGAACCCCTGCGGGTTTCGGGCCATACGGCTAGGGTCTGATGGCGAAGGTCAGGGGCTGCGGCTTCTCCGGCCGTGCCGTCCGGAACGCCTTCACCGCGCCGGCACGGCCGTCGCTTTAATGGCGCCACGCCGTTCCGACGTGTCGGGAGTGTGCATCCTGTTCATCCGGTGAGGCCATCCCCTGTGCGTCCTCACGCGGAGGGCTGGTCGTAGCACCGTCTGGTCGTCATCCGAAGGGTGAAATGCACTCCGCCAAAACTTTTTGCGGGGCGCAAAAACTTTTGTCTCCGCCCTTCTCCTGCCGCCCGGCCGTAGCTACTCGGCCCTTGCCGCGAGAGAACTCACCAGGGAGATGGACAACCATCACCACAGGAGAAAACCAGGATGCACACACGAAACGTCAACGTCAGAACCGCCGCTCAAGAATCTACCGGAAGATGTGATTCAAACCTCACCACGCCCCAGTTCACAGATCTGTTTTGCTGGGTCCTGGCAGCATCGGAAGGGGAGCCACAACCCGCAATTTTTACGGCGCCAGATAATGCCACTGAGCTGACGTTAATTAATGACGAATGCCCGGATTATATCTCTGTCTGGATGGTTGATGGTCGCCCGGTGGCAGCTGCTATGCCGCTGGATAATTTTCACCGCGTTATTTCTTCATCACTTACTAAATAATCAGGAGTAAATAAAAATGGTCAGTTTTGCAAGCCGCTATCGTATGCCAACCTCAATCCGTAAAGACCGTCCGCTGACGAATGATGAATTACAGCTCATCGTTCCGAGCGCGTTCTCATCGGATAAACACGATTCACGCTCTGAACGTTATACGTATATCCCGACCATTAATATCCTTGATCGCTTACGTAAGGAAGGTTTCCAGCCATATTATGCAACTCAGTCGCGTACACGTGATCAGGATAAACGCGACTTTACAAAGCATATGCTTCGCCTGCGCCGTCATGACCAGATTAACGGAAAAGAAGTACCGGAAATTATTCTGCTGAATAGCCATGATGGTTCAAGCAGCTATAAAATGATCCCCGGTATGTTCCGTCAGGTTTGCAGTAATGGTCTGGTTGCATGGAAGGATTTTGGTGAAATCCGCGTACCCCACAAAGGAGATATTGTCGGGCAGGTTATCGAAGGCGCTTACACGGTGATGAAAACATTTGACGCGGTTGATGAGAATATTGATCTCATGAAAAGTATTCAGCTCACTTTGCCTGAGCAACGCCTTTTTGGTGCGACTGCTCTGGAACTTAAGTACGATGGAAAACCAGCTCCGATTACACCGGAGCAAATTATTAACCCTCGCCGTGTTCTCGACAGAGGCCAGGATTTATGGACCACGTTTAACGTGGTGCAGGAAAATGTGATCCGTGGGGGGATTCGTGGCAGAACGGAAAAAGGGAAGATGACCAGAACGCGGGAAGTCACCGGAATAGATGGTGACATAAAATTAAATCAGGTTCTCTGGAAAATGGCTGAGGAGTTTGCAAAGCTGAAGGCCTGAAAATTAAGCCGCTCAACAGAGCGGCTTTTACTGTCCGCTGTTAAGCGATGCTGTTTCTGTAGTTTTTATCTGATGCTCCTTTCCCACAGCTGGCGTGAGACGTTCAGAAAGTAATTTTTTTCTGGCCAGTAATACGCGATATATATTTTTGATATCCTGTGCATAGGCCTTGCGCTGCGCAATGAGCTTTTTGCTCGGCCCCGTATTATAAATCCCCACGCTGTCCCAGTTTTTTCCGTATGACCTGAAGTTGTGCGCCAGTACCCATGCACCCGTATAAACGCAGATACATGGATCATTCAACAGGCGCTCACGGGTAATATTGAAGTTTTTAAGTTTACCGTAATGAGAACTGTTCACCTGCATTCCGCAGACATCTTCTGTTCCATCCCTGTTTGATCCATTTATCGCTCCCGGCTTCAGTCTGCTTTCTTTAATCGAAATTGACATGAGCAGCAGTGGATCAATTTGATAATCTTTCCCGGCCTGATCAAAGCACATCTGAGGAGCTGCGCCAGCAGATAGTGAAAGTGTCAGCAATGCTGAAGGTAGTATCGATATTTTCATGATTTGGCCTTTTAACGAAACACACGGGCTCTGGTGGGGCGCTTTAAAAAATACCCCGGCGGATCGTCGTAATCAAGTAAATTCACTACAAACGCGCGTGAACGCTTTCCTGATGGGATTTTACATCTGTCCGAAATAAACATGTCAGAGCAGTAGGCGGTATTAACATGCCGCTCTTTACTAACCCTTTAAAACATCACACCCCACGCAAGACTTTGTCTTGCAGATTTTTCTTTTAATTTCAGGTGCATATCTGTGATAAATTTGCGCGTTATTGAAGTGTGACCGTCTAATGTCGCACACACCGACACTACACTATCGTATAATCCTGATACCTGTTAGTGTCGGTATGTCACACATGTATCGTACAATTGTAGATATGCTTTAATTACATTGAATTATATATCGCACAGTGTCACACTGTCGCACATCCTGGTGCTGGATTGTACTACTGTACAAAACAGAGATTCGCAGCAGTATCAACCCATTACACCTTTGCACAGCATTTTGATAAACCACCAACAGGCCATATGTAGTGTCGGTTCCGACACTAACTTAAAACAGGTAAGAAATATGGGAAGAGTCGGTATCTACCTTAAAGATAAAATTGAACGCGAGGTTCGCGATATTGTTCAACAAGACCTGCAAAACGGTGCCACCGCAGGAGAAGCAAACATGTCAGCCACCTGCAACGAATTAATCAGGCTTGGGCTTCTGGTTTATAAACGCGATGGCGAGGATGGCAATCATTTCGATATAGAAGGATACCGAAGGGACCTCATAAGAAAAGCAGCAGGTTCACGCGAAGGTACAGTTCTTATTGCCACACTACTTGCTGAGATGTATTTAAAAATGACAGGAAAAGATGGCGAAGGAAGGTTGGAAGATACACTTGATATGATTTTAAACGGCATAAACACAGCCGAGGATGAGGCGGAAACAAGACACTTCATCAACGAAAAGCAATAAATCCACGAGCCGGAAACCCCGGCTCGAATCGATCACTGGGATGACTTTTCATCCCACGGAAGGTCACTTTTCTCCACCTCTCTTATTTTTTCCTTCAGAAACACCTCGAACTCCATACAAAGAACTTTAAGCGCCTGCGCATCCTCGTTCTGGTCAAGTAACCTTTCCGTAAAATAACCCAGCGTATTCATCAGACGGGTAAGCATTTCGTCATTAAGACTACGGTTATGAACCTTCGCCATCGCCCTGATTTCATCCGCGAGATTCTCAGGAATACGCATGCTGTAGCCAGTTTTTTTCCCTGGAAGTAAAATTCTTTCACCCTCACGCCACACCCACAACTGCTCCTGTTTGGGCGGGACTTTAACATCTTCCGCAACATCAACGGATTCACCATCAAGTAATTTCCCCAGCCACTCCTCAAATTTCACCGCCAGTGCAATGAGACGCTCACCCTCCGCATTTTTAATGACAGGCTTGCCTGGCTGGTAATTCAGCGACAATAAAAGCCTGGCAATAATTTCCTCATTCACGCTTCTGTTGCCAGCTCTGGCACATATTCTCAGCTCCATAAGCAGATTATCCGGAGCACGCAACCGCCACTCCACCGCTTCACCTGGCTGGAACTTACGTGGACGGCCGCGACCATCCCACAATTTCTCTTTAACTTTCATAGCTATAGATCCCGGAGGCCATTTCCATACTTTCTGGTCAACCAAGCCTACTCACTTACATATTCGGATAAATCTGAATGATTCCAAAAAGCGTGATATGTGTCACAGTTTTTTTTTTTAGGGTCATGGGAAAATTTCGCCCGCGTAAACAAGCACTTACGCGAGTCACTTTTGTTTACTTCGGAGAAAACAATCATGTTAACCAAAGGCAGTGCCCTTAACGTCGGTACCGGTATTACGACGACATCAATGAGATTTTCGTCAACGCCGGCTCTGCAGGCTTCATCATGGAAGCCGCCCCGCTGCCTGGCGCGAACGAACAGGTGATGGCCGCGCTCGATGACATGCTGCGCAAAAAACTGCCCCGCCAGACTCCCGTCACCGTCATCATGCTTGCCAGCAAGTGTGTCGGGGAACGTATCGATCGCGGTGTGAGTAACGACATGTGGAAAGGAGGGATGGCCGATCACCTCAATAAAATCACCCGCGCGTTCTGGCAGCGCTCTGCGTTGCACGGCCTGGCCAACGAACGCGAATACCCGCTTTACCTGCGTAACTACCGCATCTTTCTTGTCTATGGCCAGCCGCTGAAGCGCGCTTCCCAGACGCAACGGGTGATTGATGATCTGGTTCAGATCCGCAACACCATCCGCGTCTCCCTGGGGGCCGCGCGCATCGACAGCGTGAACGTTGATGTGAACGGTTTCCTGTCCGCGGTACGCGAGCAGATGAACTACCGCCAGGAACAGGTGCTGACTTCCTCCGGGGACTACAACGAGGATGAAAAGCTGAACCGCCAGGTGGTTGATCAGGGGATAGGGCTTGATGTCTATCCGTCGCATCTCCGGATGACGTTACCCGAAACCATCGACGCGCGCGGGACTCGGTTGCCGGCATCGGCATGTCGCATCATTAACATGCAGCTTGCCAAAACGCCTAAACGCTTCGCCCTGTGGCAGGGGGCGGACAATCTGCAGAACATTCGCTTTCCTGACCTCGGAATACCCTGTCCCTTTATGCTGACCTGGACAACGGAGCTGGAGGAGCAGACCAAAAGCCAGAGTGAGGCATTTCGCAAAGATACTGACTTGTCCAAAAAGGCCAACTCAGCCTACGCCGCACTTTTTCCCGGTACCAAAAGAGCCGCAGAGGAATGGCGACGTACCCGTGAGCAACTGAACAATAACGAAATTGCACTCTGCAATACGTATTTTAACCTGACTCTGTTCGCGCCGGACAACAATACTGACGCACAGGCCTGTGAGCTGGCCGCCGTGAACGTGTTCCGCAAGAACGAGCTGGAGATGGTAACGATACAGTACCAGCAGATGCGTAACTGGCTGGCCGGCTTCCCGTTCGTCATGCAGGAAGGGATGTGGGAAGACCTGAAAACAACAGGCGCGACGCTGCGCGCCAAGTCATGGAACGCGGTGAGTCTGATGCCGGTCGTGGCAGAACGCCAGCTGTCGAATGTTGGTATGCCGCTGCCGACCTATCGCAACCAGGTCGCATTCTACGACATGTTTGGTGAGGAGAACGGCAGCACCAACTTCAACATCGCCGTGACCGGCACGTCTGGAGCGGGTAAATCCTTCCTGACGCAGGGTATTCTGCGCGACGTGCTGAATGCCGGGGGATACGCCTGGGTTATCGACATGGGTGACAGTTATAAAAACTACTGTCATCAGGCCGGCGGGGTTTATCTCGATGGCGCTAAACTGCGCTTTAACCCGTTCGCCAACGTCAAAGATATCAAGCACTCTGCTGAAGGGATTGTGCGTCTGCTGACGGTACTCGCCAGCCCGACGCAGCCGCTTGATGGCGTCTGCGAGGCGATCCTGCAGAAAGCGGTAATGGATGCGTGGGAGAAGAAGGCAAACAAAGCCCGTATCGACGACGTTCATAATTACCTGACCAATGAGGATGTGAATCAGGCGTTTGCAGACAAGCCAACCATCATCGCGCGTCTCGCTGAGCTGGCCATGCTGCTCGATACCTACTGCACCTGGGGACCGGACGGAGAATACTTTAACGCCGACACCCCGACGCTCGATGGTGAAACCCGCTTCGCGGTGCTGGAGCTGCTGAGCCTGGAAGACAAGCCGAAGCTGCTCTCCGCTATCCTGTTCTCGCTCATTCTGGCGATTCAGGAAAAGATGTACCACAGCCCGCGCGACCTCAAAAAAGTCTGCATCATCGACGAGGCCTGGCGTCTGCTGGGTGGCTCCAACCCGCACGCGGCACGGTTTATCGAAACCGGCTACCCGCCATGCGTTCAATAAAACAGAGGCCTGGGAGCCGGGAATGGTGGTTAAACGCGGTGACCGCTACCAGGATGTGGTGGCCGTTGACCGTAACGGCAGCACGGTGACGGTACGTGATGAGGAAGGGAAGATTGCTCTGGTTTCACCGAAGGAGCTGATCACCGGTGACGTGCAGCTGTTTCGCCGCAGCGAGATGGAAGTCCGTTCCGGCGATCTGCTTAAGTTCACGGCGACCGATCGCGAACAGGGGCAGATGGCCAACCAGCGCTATACGGTGGAGTCGGTCAGCGAGGAGGGGAATATCCGTCTGAAGGGGGAGAACGGTCGCGTCACCATCAATCCGGAGAAGGTCCGGGCGCAGCAGCATCTCGACTACGGCTGGGCCGTCACCGGCTACGGCGCACAGGGGGCCAGTAGCGATTATGTCATTGCGCTTGAGGGCACGAAAGACGGACGTAAGGCACTGGCTTCCCGTCGTGCCTTCTACATTTCAGCCTCACGCGTGAAAGAGCACGTCCAGATATACACCGACGGGAAAGCGGACTGGGTTAAGGCGGTAAAAACGCCGGAGCGTGATATCAAAACGGCGCACGATGCGCTGGCACCAGAAACGCAGCGCAAACAGGCGAAAGCCATCTGGGCAATGGGGCAGCCGGTGAATAAAACGGCCATCGGTCGCGCCTGGGTGCGCCATCAGGGCATGCAGGATGCGTCACTGACGGCAAAAATCATCCCGGCCACCCGGCGCTTTCCTGAACCGGCGCTGGCGCTGCCGGTGTATGACAACAATGGCAGGAGTGCGGGCCTGGCCCTGGTTTCCCTGGTTGCCAGCCCGGAAGGACGGATGACGCAGGGTGAGACCCGGATGGTCATGACAGAACGCGCCCGTGGCGCCGTGCTGCAGCGGAGTCAGTCCGGAAACACGATAGTGGCCAGCGACCTGACGGCTGCACTCGATGCAGTACGAAATAATCCAAAGGACGGCGTGGTCTGGCAAACCGGTGATGAACCACCTTCAGCATGGCTGCTTAAGGTAAGCGGTGGGACAAAACAGGATGTGTCACCAGGTATTGTCTCCACGCTGACGGACGAACAGAGCGTACAGCAGCTGCGTGAGCAAATGCTGGCAGACCTGGTTCGCAATGAAGAAGCCAGTCGGAGCAGGCAGCCGGAGTCGTTGCTAGCGGAAGTTCCACAGGAAGAGGTGATCAGACTGAAACCGGAAGACATTAACCCGCGTAAACCGGAACCACTCAACCCGGATGCAGATGTAATCGCCAGGGTGAGAGGTGAGGAAAACACCGATGGACGGGAAATAAAAGCCGCTGCAGGCGTCAGAAGTGAGCTGGAAGGTGCTGACAAGGCATCCGGTGAACAGTCGCGGGCATCGCGTGTGATTGCAGATCTGGCAAACGCGGAACGCGACATGCTCAGGGCGGCAGAAAATACTGAACGCGGCCGCACGCCGGAGCGTGAAGAACAGACTCTCACCCGAACCATTCAGAAAGAACGTTAATCCCCTTTTGACCATGAGAATCAATCTATGAAAGCAAACAAATTAACTGCATTAATAGTTACAACATACATTGGCTTTGTTTCAATGGCACACGCTTCGGCCCCTCAGGCGGTATTCAGTCCGGAGCAGGAGGCTCGTATCGGAGAAATCGCTGCCGACTATCTGATCTCCCACCCGGAGATTCTCGTGACGGTCAGTCAAAAGCTGCAGGAACAGCAGGAGGTACGTAAGCAGAAAATGTTTGCACTCAGCGTGATGGAGAATCAGGCGAACCTTCTGCATGATCCGGACACACCGGCTTACGGGCCTGAAAATGCAAAAGTCGCGGTGATTGAATTCTTTGATTACCAGTGCGTGTTCTGCAGCCGCTTTGCGCCGGAGCTGGAGAAGGTTATGAAAGCGCAGCCGGACGTCCGCTACCACTTTAAGGAGTGGCCAATTTTTGGTGGTCGCTGGGAAGCTTCATTTCAGGCAGCACAGCAGGGGCTGACGGTCTGGCAAAAGAAAGGGCCGCAGGCCTATGTCACCTATCACAATGCCATCTACGCCACCGGTCATAATGAAGGCAAACTGACGGCGGAGGATATTCACGGAGCAGCGTCAAAGGCGGGACTGACCACCCCAGCTCCTGGCGACCATACCGCATCCCTGGAGAAAAACAGTAACCTGGCTGAGGCGCTGGGACTCACCGGAACGCCGGGGATCATCGTCATGCCCGTTAGCGGAGCGACTCCTGACACCATCACGGTTTTCCCGGAAGCCGTAACCGCTGAAAGACTCCAGGCAGCAATCCTGAAAGCCACGGCCAGATAGAGGATTTCAATTTCCTGTTTACTGTGCCAGCCACATATGCAACCAACTTTTTTTAGCATATAGTTAAGTTCAGTAGTAAAATGCAGCGCCTCGTCGAGAGATGATGATTATGGAGTCCGTCGTCGTGAAATTTAAAATCCAGCACTTGCAGGCCGCAGTGGCACTGGTTCTTGCCAGTTTCCAGCCGCAACCCAAAGCGGTTGCGTGTCAGCCTACGATTGTTGAACGGGTTTACGAAATGGGCTCCAGAGTCAACAAAACCGATATCAGCGAGCTCACTGTTGCTCTCAATGACGTAGCTGAAGAATTACGCTCAAGTCGCATTGAGCTGGCCCGGTATGCAGACAGCGATTTCTCCGGCGCTATCAAAGTCGCCAGCGACATCAGAAATCATACTATCCATGTCGCAGGTATCGCAGAGTCCTTTGTTCTGATGTTGCCGGAAAAAAACATCATTCAGTCGTATGACAGGAATTCTGTTGAGTTTGCGTTCTTTAAGGCCATTAAGATGGTCAGTCTTGCGACCAAAAACTACCTTAGTCTGATTGATCAAATCACGCGAACGACAGAAGTGCGTGACTCTGGAATCAACCTCTCGGCCATGAATCACCTGCTGGATTCAGGCGACAGGGCTGCGGCCAAATGGCGTTAACGGCTGAGTACAGTCATGTCACGTGGGATTCGTTTTTCCAGCCCACGTTTGCCGTTTACCCTGAGCTGGAGAGTCAGCTACAGGCAGAGTTCATCACGTATAAATCAACTGGCGCACCGTCGAATCTCCTTGGAAGGGACGCCCCCTTTGATTTCCCGCCATTCGCTGTCGATGCTAACGTCCAGCATATTCACGTTAATCTGCATTTCCAGCTCACCTGGAGTGCCAGACAAGAGAATTACAACCGTACCTCAGATCATTATCTCATTTACACAGAACACATGTGGGATAGCGGCCGCTTTCTGCTGATGGGGCTGATAACACCGGCTCATGAACGTATGCCAGCGAGAGATACCCGGTTACTCAGCTACTTTTCTGAAGTTGCAGAAGATTTTCACGCTTCATAACCCTCAAAATCACATATGGTACCCGGCGAAAGAACGAAAAGGACCGGCCATCCCGCATATCCAAACCACCCCGGTTCAGAAGGGGAAGCAGGATAACCGGCAGACCTACTTTAACGGAAGTTCCACTGTTGAACCATTCGAGAAAATCGCGCAGCCTGCGAGCATCTTTGCACACTATCTTGTTAACTTAACATCTTGGTATGTTATTAAGTTCATATCAGATCCAGACGGTCACGAGCCGTGCGCAGGCGCGCTTCGCCGCGGCGATCGTACTGCTGGGTGGTGGTGACGCTGGCATGCCCCATGGCATCCTTTACAGTGATTAAGTCCTCGCCGTTATCCAGCATGGAGGTCGCAAAGGTTCGCCTTAAATCGTGCGGTGCGCATTTTGCAATCCCAGCCAGGCGCTGGCGCACCTGCAGGACATGGTACACCGTCTGGTCGGTAAGCCGGTCGTTCGTCATGGTGTCAAAGCGGCGGATACGGGTGAACAGCGGCCCGTCTTTTTCTCCCCGCACGTCATCGATCCACTTTCTGAGCCGCTGCCAGGTGCCCGCCGGCATATAGGCCAGCCTTTCCTTGTTCCCCTTACCCAGTACCCTGAGCGCCCGCTCATCTGTGACAATGTCACACAAATCGAGCCCCACGGCCTCCGAGCGTCGCAGGCCGCAGCCGAGAATGACACCCAGCATCGCCGCATCGCGCACCCCAATGCTGGAGTCATCGGCCTCGCAAGCACCGAACAGCGCCCGGATCTCCTCCGGCGGCAGGGCCCGGCCGCGCGGAAGACGGCTGCCGCGCAGGTTACGGACCGCCCGGATGTGCTGGAAGCTCTCCACGTCCATCAGCCTGAGCATCCAGGCTTCCTTCGCCACGCCCTTGAGTGCCGAAAGATAGGTGTTGACGGTGGCGGTGGCCCGGCCGGTGTCGCGCAGCAGTTCGGTCACGGCCATCACGTGATGGCGCCGCAGGCTGCCCCAGCTGCAGGACTCCAGGGAGGCAGCTCCGAGCATAACGGCGACGATGTTCAGGAACGAGGCCATGGTCTGCCGGCTGCGGTGGGAATTGAGTGAAAGCAGGTAGGCCCGGGCCGGGCTGACCGGGGCATTCTCACCTGACAGCGCCGGCAGGAATTCCTCACTGGCTGCGGGCAGACTCAGCTCCGGTTCGTCATCGGGAATCAGGATCATGTCGGGCTCCGTCCGGCGCGCTGCGTAAAAAATCGGGGGCAAACTTACTGTCAGAGCGTACCGCAGAAAGTCTACTTTTTCAAAGGTACATTTTAATAAGTAGATAAAGCAGCTATCTCGCCTTGATACTGGTGGTATTGCTCTTTACGAAACCTAGTCCGTTCCCTTAGCGGAAATGCTTATAGTTCCTTTGGATTGCTCGGCGCTGTGCTGGCTTTAGCCGTAACGAATATGACGAATGACGTCTTTTTCAAAGTGGGCCAGATAACCCTGATTGGCCTTTCCGCTAAGAATGCGATTCTGGTTATCGAATTCGCGAAACAATTGATGAAAGAAGGAAAGACCCTTATTGATGCGACATTGATTGCATTGAAGCAGCGCTTGTGGTCAATACGGATTACTTCTCTGGTTTTCACATTAAACACTGTTCCGCTGATGCTTACCATGGGGCCAGTGACAGCACAAAGCATGCGATCGGTACCAGTGTATTCGGCGGGATGATTAGCGGAACGCTACTGGCCATTTCCTTTGTTCCGGTATTTTTCGTAAATATCACCCGATTTACTGGCATGCGAAAAGACATACCGGGGAATAGCCGGAACGGCTAATCTCTGCGCTATGTTCCGGTCAGTTTAAAGCAGGCTTCTTGCTGAACTGGCTGGCATTACATTATCAAGGATATTATGAACATCATTATCACACAAAGGTTAATTTAAGGGAGAGGATGCGGCAGCACTTTTCGATTACCTCTCTTCACCACGTGCTCCTTGCTTTTAGGTTGAAAAGTTACATTCACTAGCCGAGGCGGAGGTCGACGTGGCTAAACGAGCCACTGACCCAGCACAGTTTGCCGTTTGTCTAAAAACCGATACGTTAATCGGATATCTTTTTGCGGACAATAGCAATAAGCCAGACAGCAATACCAGGTCAGTAGGCTGACACTTTACTCAACGTTATGAACGCCAGAGATATGCGAACGAGTCATTTGCTGCATTGTTTGATTATTTATTTAAACAGACGTTTGTATGCCTGGGTGGAAGTTTACAATCTGGCTTCTCAAAAATTTTGTGAACGTTACACGCAGAGGTTGCAGAGCAATAGTGGCCCAGAAAAAATGCCTGCTAATTGAAATGAACAATATTCTTAGTGTTTTTAATGGTAATGCAGTTACTGAACACAATTTTATTGAACACAGATCAATGATCTGACTCGCCACTAAATCAAAATTTCAACGTACCTTAGTCTTTGTCTGTTTTTGAAAATAATAAGTAGCGGTAATTCTGAATTGTTTATGAAGAGGTCCCGTACGCCTGCCGTTCACCATCATAAGCTAGCCGGATGCTCGTAACACTTATTTTGGCAATCCGACGGAGCTGACCGACTCTGCTAGTTACTTGAGGATGCCAAGACGCGCCGAACCAATCAAGTAAATGAAAGAAAACAGACAATGCGGCGCCGGAAACAAATACGAATGTTCAGAGTATGAGCAGTTGATATGCACGAAAGGAAGAAAAAAGGCAGGGAGATTAATTCCCTGCCTTTTTTATTATTTAATCAAGAAGTCATCAACATTGCCGCCGTTGGCAATGTGTTCAGCAAAAACTTTAGGTGTACGGCCCTGGCCAGTCCATGTTTTAGTTTCACCGTTTTCATCGGTGTACTGGTATTTGGCCGGTCGTGCTGCACGCTCTTTTTTAGGTTTTGTCTGGCCGGTGGAGAATTCAAGCAACTCTGACGGGTCAATACCATCATCCAGCATCAACTGGCGCAACTTATTCAGCTTCTCTGTACGTTCCGAAATCTCGTTACGTTTTGCTTCTTCTTCATCACGACGTTCCGAAACGATGACATTAAACTTCTCCAGAATGTCTTCCAGAGTTTCGAGAGGCAACTCACGCGCCTGAGCTCGCAGTGAACGGGTGTTATTAAGTGTTTTCAGTTCTTCAGACATTTTAGCTCCAGAGGGTAGTAATCATAATCTCAGTTGATTATGAAACATTAAAAAATAAAATCAACAGAAAGCCAACTGAATTAATGAACAATGTCGAACGGATTCACTTCCTTATGTTTCTTAAAATGAATGAACTGCGCTTGAAGAGCTTCTGAGACATTGTGCCTTGGTATACAGGTTGTAAAGTCGCATGGGGTTCATACATGTTAGATGGGAACGATACTTAAAATGAATCACAGGTAGGGATTTACCCGGCATATTTATGATGTTAAAAAGTTAGAAATACAAAATTAGTTACAAAAACCTTATGGCAACTCATACCATATACCTGATTTAAAATGCATCAACCCTGACTACTTGAGAGTGTTTTGATAAGCGTGGGTCAGGGGTAATGTTACCCCTTATATGAAGATAATCTGAGTTCAGCTTTGATGTAAGGTATTCGCTGATAGTGGCTATGGCAAGCATAATGCTGAGTCAGGGCAACTTTGGTCGAAGATAAATAAACGCTCCCGGTTAAAGTTTTACTTACCATTGCAGGAGTAATGGTTTACCGGGTGCGCATATTTTATGCTCTCTGTCGGTTACTTTGTGTTAAGGGGATTCATTTTTCCGAATCTTCTCATTTTCACGGCTTTCCTTTAAAAGCTCGTCAATCACACGTTCCGTTATTTTTTCCACGGCCTCGCTTCTTGAGAGACCTTCCATATCCGCAAGCCTGTCTATCTTCCGCAGTATTTTCATACGCAGCGATAAAGAGACCGCTGTTTTTTTATCTTTATCCAGAATGACGCGGCCACCTGACTCTGTGCTTTTCAGTTCGGCATTCTTTGCCAGATCATCACTCATCCGTCGCAGCGTTTTTTTATCAAGGTTACCCGGCGTGATCATCTGGTAAGAGTGACTGGCCTTGCTGTACTTTATTTCTGCTGAATAGTCTTCCCTGAGTGCTTTAAGGGCCCGTGTCAGGGTTGGCTCTGAACATTCCAGGCTGGTGATGATATCGGCGGCAGGAACCGGTTTCCCGGTGCCCAGTAAATTAGCCAGAGTGAAAATGCGGACCTGTCGCGTATTGAGTTGCATCGTTAGTTAAAGCCTGCGTCAAAAAAAAGTGGTTCAATTGCCTGAAAGATAAATGTCGTGCTCATCTTTCTGATAACCGGATAGTCTCCAAGCGCTTCCACCGGATCCACATGTTCTATCCCGGCAAAATTAATCGACGCCATCTGTGCTCTGCTAAATTTGCATGACAGGATGTATTCGTCTTCAAGATACCCGGTCCGTTTACTGATGCGCTGGGTAAAACCTGAAACCACCACGTAGTCAAAGGGTAGTGTATGCAGGGCAATACCGGCCAGGCGCAACAGGCACCCATGAACATGGCGTGCGTAATTTTCTCGCTGTGCTTTTTGCGTCATGGCCTTTTCGGTGATTTCTGTACCGCGGGCATTCACACCGTAAGTTTTATCAGGCATGTCTTCTATCTCAGGCAGATCGACATCGAGCCAGACCGTGGACTGTTCAGGTTTGACTTCGAACGTCACCAGAGTTTCCCGTGGCCACTCAGTTTGCGCCAGTACCTCACCCAGTCGGGACTCAAAGAAAGCACTGTCCCTGCGAAACTGGTCACGGGCTTCAGCCTGCGATGCGATCAGCCTGCTTTCATGCTCCTTAGCCTCGAATTGCCAATTGGCATACTGTTCAGCCCAGGCGGTGCGCTGCTGCTGATAGCGATGCTGGCGGAGCGTATTTTCTCGTTCCGTATCAGCCAGCGTCTGCTGCCATTGATTCCTGAGCTCCTCAAGACGCTCTGCACGGGCCGCATCGGATTCAAACCATTTCCCAAAAAATCCTACACTAGTGCTCTCATCCGGTTGCTCTGGTAAGGGCATCAACTCAGGTTTCGCCGGACGTACCGGCGCCGGTACCAGCCAGGGTTTCTGACGACTGGCCAGATATTCTGTTTCCAGTTCGGACCAGCTGATACCCTGGCGGGGATCCGGCGTCAGCTCATGGATATTGGCAATACTGCTCACAACAGACATCAGTGCGCCCACTTCCTTTTCGAGCTCCAGCCGAATAGAAGGATCGGGTTGTGCGCTACGGGCAGTACGTGAGCGGGCTGAGCTATCCAGTCTGGTGCGATAACTCAGGCCGGTACCCGGCAAACCCAGGTTGGCATAAGTGCCCCGGCTACCAATGGATACAGACGCCCCCCGCGGTCCTACGCTGAGACTCGGTGCGCCGTTACTTAAGTTCAGCCGTACGCCGGGAATGATGTTGATCGTTTTACGAAATCGAAATCCCATTACGACATCCTCAGTTTTTCTGTGACAGTGGCATCAGTCTGATACCCTCTGCGCTTTGTTCCGGGATCATGCCATATATCCGGGCTCGTTCCAGTATGCTCGCTGCCCAGCGGCGATGCGTTGCCGGTTCGCACATCGCGCCCTGCGATTTGAATACAGCCTGAGTGGAGTTGAGGATCCGGAGCGCATCCGAATGTTCGCCTGCTGATACCTTCAGTGCGTTTTCGATAACATCAATCTGAGCAGGGTGGATGGCCGTTTTACCCACCAGCCCATGCGCCATATCAAGCGCCAGCTCCCGCGCCATAATGTCATGATCGTCAATATGCTCACAAACTGGCGCCGTCAGCGCAAAATCACGCGGACCGAATACTGACACCAGCATTTTAATCACGTAGCCCATAGGCCCGTCGTAAAGTGTCAGATTCCGCGGCCGTCTCAGCGAGACCACATTCATCAGGTCATTTCCGCCGATACGCAGGGCAATGAGCCGATCAAGGCATGGATGAGAAAGTAGCTTTTCCGCAAGTTCACGCATCCGGAGGACATCAAACACGTCGTCGGTTTCAAGGGTCGGCATAAGACAAAGGTGCGTGTCTGCCATTGCCGCCCACCATTCCGGCAACGAGGCCAGAGTGAATTTTGGCAGTACAAAACCGTCAACGGCGCTCAGGTCGACATTCTGAACCAGCCATTGCCCCATTTCCGTATGTCGCGGGCGAATAAACACCAGCGGCCAGTCCTGGTTACCGGCACGTAATTTTTCCTGGCTGAGGCGCTGCAGCAGCTGTCTCAGATTTTCCAGCGCCCGGGGGATATCTGTTTCACTGACCGCATCCTCCAGACAAATGACCAGCGAGCGAAGTCCCGGGATCTTGCCGTCCAGGATAGCTCCCTCAATATCGTAACGGGTTGCGGGCATGTACAGCGTGGCGCCAAGATTCCAGGGCGAGAGGCGATTTTTCATCAGAGCACCTTTTTAATAATGGTCACGGCCCGGTACTGGCCAAGTGCGTCACCCATTTCGGTAACGATGATCCCTTTATCGCGGGCCAGGCCTACCAGTAACTCGACATCCGGATCGCTGACTGAGCGTACAAACACATGATCGGGTACCCGGCGTAATACGGCGCGGGTTGCTTCAGCGATACCCGGTTTAATCCGGTTGATGCTGTCGACCGCATACCTGTCAGCAAGGAGGGCGATCACATCACGACTCTTCTGCCACAGACCGGTATTCGCTGCCATATTCCAGTCGAGCCCGGGTACAGCCGCGGGATCGAGTTTTTCGCGATAATCGGCAACCGTCCCGACCAGCAAGCGGCTGCATTCGTACTCATTCAGATGTTCGCACACGACGCAGCCGTGTAACCCTTCAGTAGTCCATACAGAGCGTGAAATAAGGCCTGATACCGGCGCCCCCATAATCCCGAACGGGATCAGCCAGTCATCATCGCTTGCCGCCAGCCAGGAGCAGCCACACGGGTCAGCGAGCACCACAAGGCGGGGGTGTTCCGGATAACCGCTGCGTCCTTCCAGGGAGCGAACCAGTTGACCCGTGATCGCGCCTTTACCGGTCCAGCCATCAACGAACACAATGCCATGTGTGCCATGACGGGATTCAATGATATCCAGGGCAGCGGTATCGATGCCGCGATCACGAATGATGCTGATCCCGTAGTGGAAGGATGTTTTCCCCATGTCCCGCAGCGTCTGATGCAGCATCACGCCCAGAGGCACACCGGCCCGGACGAGACTTGCCAGAATAATGGGTTCATCACCAAAGCGGTTGGCCAGTTCGCGGGCAAGTTGTGTTACTTCGTGTGCCAGTCGGGCCGCGCCACGATCCAGTGCGCGTGAGAATAGATCCAGATGCCAAGAGGTAGGGGCAGGCTCCTGGCTCAGCATGTCTGAATAATGCTTTTTGCCGGACTGGATCAGCGCCTCTTTTTGGTCAACCGGCGTCATTTCCATTTCAATGGGTTTGAGCAGGAACTGGACATCACTGGCGTCGTAAGAGCCCGAAAAAGGAATGAGTGGCTGCATCTTACAGTTCTCCAAAAATTTTCATTGAGACGGCTTCAGCGAACTGGCTTTGACGCGGGATCCCGTACCAGCTGCAGAGCTTCATAAAGCGGTGATCGCTAAGACTGTCACCGAGCCCAATCACCGGGAATACACCTCGCTCGGCACGTAATTTGTTCAGCAACCAGGTAACGGCCAGACCTTTTTCCACGGGATGAGGAAGCCAGGCAACATTGTTGCTGTTACGGTGGATATAGAAGTCCGCGACCGGGAATACCGCTTCAATCTCGTCTGCAATGGCATACAGCTCATCAAGCCGTGTGCTGTCGCGGTGCTTCATCACCAGATAGACGGGTGTGCCGTCATATTCATAGTTGAGTCGCGCCCAGGCGTTAATGCCCCTGGCTTCCATCATCTCTGTGATCGCACGTTGCATGGAGATAAGCCTCTCTTCGTACTGCGCCAGGCCCTGCAACATGTGCGCTTTCCAGTCCTCGTCAGGCTGACCCTGTGGGTTCAGGATAACGGCACCATGGGTTGTAATCGCCCAAGAGTGGAAGGGGATCTGCACGCGGATGATTTCTTCAGTGCCGCGGGCCGTCACCGGAATAAGTTCAGCCTGCTCCAGTAACCAGTCCACCAGCATGGACTGCTCTTCAGTCATGAAGCTGCGTGGCGCTAAACTTCTGTCCAGCGCTCCGGTTTTAAAGGGCTCCAGCGCGAGCTCATCCACCATTTTGCGTCGGGTCTGGAAGAGGGTGTCATCAAGGTCACTCAGGACAACGGGTTTATTCATAGCTAATAATCTCCACACTGGCGGCTACTCCTGCCAGCGTCTTCATCAGGTGACTGTCCACGCTGGCCGCTGGCGTCTCGGTGCAAAGCAGAACGCGATCAAACCGCTGGTGCGCAACGTTGTATAAAAAATTGGGAATGCCCAGACCATAGTTATCCGTGAAGGCAATAGCCGACTGAATGGCGAAGCCTGTGGCTATCGGTGATCGGGTAGTGGAACTGTAAAACGCATCCGCACCGGCCTCGGCCAGACGCTCAGCAAGCAGGAACGGTTCCCACACAAATTCACCTGTGCCCAGCACCAGCACGCGTTCTCCCGGTGAGATGGTGATATTACGGCCCAGGTCATTAGCGGGCGCCGTCATCCCCAGTCGGCCCCAGGACTGTTTGCCGGTGATGGGGAAGTTACCCCGGGAAGTCACATTCACCGCTGGCATTACCGGGACGGGCGCGTCCGGGATGGGTTCCCACTGCCATGCACCGCTGACCAATGACAGCGTGCGCACCGGCAAAGGACAACGCGTTTCCAGCGCATCACCACTCCAGTCGGTGAGTGTGACAGCCACAACCTGCTCCAGCTGTGGCAACCGGCCAGTATTGCGCAGTGCCGCAAGGAGATTGATGAAGGTGTTACCGGTTGTGGCTTCATCATCAATCAGAACCAGGGTTCGCGCTTCGGTCACTCTGCGGCGCATTTCCGCCTCAGCGGGCAGGTAGATCAGATGATCTGTCGCATGGCTGTGCTCTTCCTTAAATTCACACAGCAGTTCACCGTCCTGAGGATGGCGCGTTGAGGTCAGGTAAACGGAATCCGCGTAATGGTGGCGAAGTTCATCAAACACGCCAGCCCCGAGACCTACCGCAGTCTCGGCCATCCCGATAAACAGCACCGGTCCGGGAACGGACTCCGGAAACTGGCGGGCCAGACGCTGGTATGCCTGACGCATTGTCGAAGGAGGAACCGGAATATGTCTGCCCAGCACTTTGCTGACAAAGAGAAAAGCACGTTTCGGGTTATGGCGCTCAGCAATATCAAAAAGATCGTTAAGGGACATCTCGCCCCGGGCGCGTGTGACCTGAATCGTGCCGCATGACAATGCACGTCGATAAACAGTGTCTTCGTTCAACAGTGACATAGTGAGCCTTAATTAATACGGTTGGTGAGGTCGGCTGGATAGACGATGACATCGGTAATGGATCGCACCGTTGCAGGCTTGAAGGAAACCATCGCGTTATCCATCACTTCATTTTTCGACATCAGGCCCAGCTGGTGGAAGGCAAACAGCCCCGGCAGATTTACGCCGCTGCGCAACGTGTATCCAATCCCACCTGACGGACGCATATTCGTCTCAAGCAGCACTGGCTTGCCGTTGTGGTCATTACGCGTCTGCACATTGGTGAGGCCGTCCGCGTTCATAGCCCGGGCACAGTTACAGGCCAGCTCGTATGCTTCGCCGCAGTTCACCAGATACTGAAGCGCACCTTCTTTGCGACGTCCCACAGCTGCGAGGACTTCACCCTTGTGCGCCAGAATATCGACAGAATATTCGGGTCCAGGCAGATACGGCATCAAAACAAGGGGGGTAAACGTCTTAGCGGCGCTCAGCGCTGCAATATACTGGCCGGGTTTCACGATCCGGTTTTCCGGGTTGTTGAATACCGCCATGGAGGAGGCCTCGTCATCGAAACGCCAGAATCCCATGCCATAAATACCCGTGACGGGTTTGACACATAGCGGAGTATCCGCAAAAGGAGGATTAGCAAGATGGTCCTGCAGCGCCGAAATCGAGTTGATGCGTACAGAAGGGACGACCGGCAGTCCACATTGCTGCATAAAGTCAGCGAAAGTAACTTTATCGTCGGCAAGCGTCAGCCAGTCAGAAGCCGTCGCGCCAGTGGTGAGCGTAGCGCCCGACGCTTCGATTGCAGCACGATGCTGTTCGAACCACTGACTATTTCGTCCCGTATGAACAGCATTAATCCCGTGTTTCCCGATAGTGTCGAGAATGAAAGCAAGGCGGCTTTCCGGGTCAGAGGGTTCGATTAGCGCATAGTCAGCAACGGCAAGCAATTCATTACGTTCGTGACGATGAGAGGCATAAACAACAAGATTGAAGTTATTAAATTTAGCGAAAGACTTCATTCCCTGAATAATATCACGCTGTGATGAAAGTCCTTCCATAAGCCAAATTTTGTTTTTCATTTTTTAAGTTATTACCTGATAAGTTCAAGCTGTTAAGGCGGTTATGAGAGTCTAAGAATGTCTTAAGTTGATGTCAATCATAATATGATTGTTAAATGCGGGCATTTTCAACGCTATGACTGTGATCATGCAGGGGGTTTATACACTTATATTTCAGCAACCTGAAAGATTTAAGTGCGCAACAATGTAGCGAAAATACAGCCCTGGATCAAAAAACCCTAAAAATTTGTTCTTGCCTCAGAACTTCATCATGATATGATTTTTTACGTTAGTGGATAAGCGTTATCTCTGGGTTAACTTTCTCATCACCATTTAAGGAAATAAATATGGTTTCATTAAGCAAGAATCAGACGGTTTCACTCACTAAACAATCTTCTGCACTCAGCCAGCTTCAGTTTGGTCTTGGCTGGGATCCAATTAAGAAAAAAGGGCTGCTGGGTGGGTTGTTTGGTGGCAGTGGTTCCATCGATCTAGATGCCGGATGTGTCCTCATGGACAGCGCCGGAAACAAAATCGACACCGTCTGGTTCCAACAACTGAAATCCAAATGTACGGCTGTTGTTCACAGCGGCGACAACCTGACAGGTGAAGGCGATGGTGATGATGAAGTGATCAATGTCAATCTGAGCAAACTGCCTGCAAATGTCGAGTACCTGGCCTTTACCGTGAACAGCTTCCGTGGTCAGTCGTTCAACGATGTCGATAATGCATTCTGCCGTGTAGTTGATCAGACCAACAAAGAACTCGCCCGTTATCAGCTGACCGAGCAGGGCGCCCATACCGGCATCGTTATTGCGTCCCTGCGTCGTAATAATGGCAACTGGGACTTCACGGCCCATGGCCACCCATGCCGCGGTCGTACCATTACCGATATGCACTCCGATATCGTTTCAACGGTAGTCCGCTAATGAACCTGACGCCGGGGGGCAATGCCCCCGTACCATCACAGGAGCTCCGGGTTCGAATCACCTCAGGTGGTCCGGTTGACGCCTCTGCGTTTCGTCTTTATGCAGACGGAAAAGTGCAGGGGGATGCGGATATGGTCTTCTACGGCCAGCTGCGCAACGATGATGGCACTGTCAGCCTGGTGAGTGAGGGACAGTATTCAACATTTACTGTCGCTCTTAACCGGCTGAGGACCGATGTCCAGAAAATTGCCTTTACCGTTACCTGTGACGGTGGGCAGACCGTTGCTGGTCTTCGCAATCTGTCTATTGACGTAGAGCAGGGTGCAACCCGTCTGGTTAGCGGCGTCGTGGATTTAACGGGCCGTCAGGAAGCTGCGCTCATTCTGGGTGAATTCTATCGTCGTAATAACGAGTGGAAATTCCGCTTCGTTGCTCAGGGTTTCAATGGCGGACTAAAGCCGCTGGCGGAACACTTTGGTGTTGATATCGCAGACTCACCGGCTCCGGACACTACAACTGCGCCGCCTGCCGTTACGCCACCAGCACCAGCTCCGGCAGCTAATAAAGTAAGCCTGAGCAAGGTTTCCCTGACCAAGGAGAAACCAGCAATCAGCCTGGCCAAACGCGATAACTTTGGCGAGATCCGTATCAATCTTAACTGGAATCGCGCAAGCGGCAGCTCAGGACTGAGGGGCATGTTTGGTTCCAAAGGGATTGATCTGGATCTGGGTGCCTTTGTAGAGCTGGAAGACGGTTACAAATCGGTAATACAGGCGCTGGGTAATGCCTTCGGTGATTATCATGACGAACCTTATGTTCAGCTGCAGGGCGATGATCGTACTGGCGACAATGCTTCAGGTGAATGGCTGCACATCAACGGCCGCGAATGGAAGCACGTTCGTGAGGTCCTGATCTATGCCTTCATTTACGAAGGTGCGGCCAGCTGGGATAAAACAGATGGGATCGTCACCATCCATGTTCCGGATCAGCCGCCTATTGAAACCCGGCTGACAGAAGGCGATAACCGTCGCACCTTGTGTGCGATTGCCCGCCTTGTCAACGAAAATGGCGCCATCAAGGTGGAGCGAATCAACCAGTATTTCAAAGGCCAGTCTGAAATGGACAAAGCCTTTAACTGGGGCTTTCGCTGGAGCGCCGGTTCTAAATAACGTCACATCAAAGGATTTAACCATGAGTTTTTTCGACAAAGTTAAAGGTGCGCTTAATTCCGGGCGCGACGAACTGACCCGTCAGGTTGGCCGTTTCAAAAATAAGAAGTTCATGCAGGGTACAGTCGCTGTCTGCGCCCGTATTGCTGCCGCCAGTGACGGCGTAAGCTCGGAAGAAAAACAGAAAATGATGGGTTTTCTGCGTGCTTCCGAAGAACTGAAAATTTTCGATACCAATGAGGTTATCGAGTTCTTCAACAAACTGGTTTCAAGTTTCGATTTCGATGTTGAGATTGGTAAAGGTGAAACCATGAAGTACATCCTGGCGCTGAAAGATCAGCCTGAAGCCGCACAACTGGCATTACGCGTTGGTATTGCTGTTGGCAAAAGCGACGGTAACTTTGACCCGGATGAGAAAGCAGCCGCACGTGAAATCGCTGTCGCGCTCGGCTTTGACCCGGCTGAATTCGGCCTCTGAGATACATCCTTTAAAGGTAAATTATGGTTTCGACACATATTGGTTTTCCGGTTGAGACAGTCACAGTGTTTATTGCGCTGTCACTCGGTGCCATTTTCATTGACCTGTTCATGCACCGTCATGACAAGCCAATTTCGCTGAAAAGTGCCGCGCTGTGGTCCGTGTTCTGGGTCATTGTCGCGATGGCATTTGCCGGGTTCCTGTACGTTCACCACGGTGCTGAAGTCGCAAGCCTGTTTGTCACTGGTTATGCACTGGAGAAGGTGCTTTCTGTCGACAACCTGTTCGTGATGATGGCCATTTTCTCCTGGTTCTCGGTACCGGATCGTTTCCGTCACCGTGTGCTCTACTGGGGCATTATTGGCGCCATCGTCTTCAGGGGCATTTTTGTGGCCATCGGTGCTGGCCTGCTGAGCCTGGGGCCGTATGTTGAAGTGGTATTCGCCCTCATCGTGGCCTGGACGGCTGTCATGATGCTCAGAAGTGGCGGTGATGAAGAGGAAGTGGAAGACTATTCGCAGCATCTTGCATACCGGATGGTTAAACGCTTCTTCCCGATCTGGCCAAAACTTCAGGGTCACGCTTTCCTTCTCTCTCAGAAAGAAGTGGATGCCGAGCTGGCAAAACCTGAAAACAAAGATGTGACCATCGGTCGCGGTAAGAAAGCATGGCGCTACGCCACGCCGCTGATGCTCTGTGTGGCAGTAGTGGAGCTCTCCGATGTCATGTTTGCGTTTGACTCGGTCCCGGCCATCATAGCCGTCAGCCGTGAGCCACTGATTGTCTACAGTGCCATGATGTTTGCTATCCTGGGCCTTCGTACCCTGTATTTCGTACTCGAAGCCCTGAAGCAGTATCTGGTGCATCTGGAGAAAGCCGTTATCGTACTGCTGTTCTTCATCGCTGCCAAACTGGGGCTGAACGCAACAGACCATATCTGGCACCACGGGTATAATATTGCGGCCACCACCAGCCTGTACGTCGTGCTGGGTGTCCTGGCCGTCGGGATCATTGCAAGCGTCATGTTCCCGGGCAAACCAGAAACAGAGGGAAAGGAGAGCTAATCTCCTGAGAATTTCACTAATTCTATTACTAATGCATGAGGCTGAACTATGAGTGTTTCTCTTTCTAAAGGCGGTAACGTATCCCTGAGCAAAGCAGCTCCAACCATGAAAAATGTTCTGGTTGGTCTGGGCTGGGATGCTCGTTCCACTGACGGGCAGGACTTCGACCTGGATGCTTCTGCGTTTCTGCTGAGCGCCAGTGGCAAAGTTCGTAATGACGCAGATTTCATTTTCTATAACAACCTGAAGTCAGCTGACGGGTCCGTTACCCATACCGGTGATAACCGTACCGGTGAAGGCGATGGTGATGATGAATCCCTGAAAATCAAACTGGATACTATCCCGGCAGACGTGGATAAGATTGTGTTTGTGGTGACGATCCATGATGCACAGGCCCGCCGACAGAGCTTTGGTCAGGTATCCGGTGCGTTTATCCGCCTGGTGAACGACGATAACCAGACTGAAGTCGCTCGTTATGATCTGACTGAAGACGCCTCCACAGAAACCGCCATGCTGTTTGGCGAACTGTATCGTCACAATACCGAATGGAAGTTCCGTGCGGTCGGCCAGGGTTATGCTGGTGGCCTGGCTTCCGTGTGTGCTCAGTACGGCATTAACGCGTCCTGATAAAAGTCGCTTTTCTGTCCCCGGGCTGTTCATTCAGCCCAAACCCTAATTAATAGCAGGAGCTTAACAATGGCAGTTTCTCTCGTTAAAGGCGGTAACGTATCCCTTACTAAAGAAGCACCAACCATGAATGTTGCGATGGTTGGTCTGGGCTGGGATGCGCGTGTCACCGACGGTCAGCCATTTGACCTGGATGCGTCTGTGTTCGCGGTAGGTGATGACGGTAAAGTGCTTTCTGATCAGCACTTCATTTTCTTCAACAACAAAACCAGTCCTGACGGCGCCGTGGAACACCAGGGTGACAACCGTACTGGTGAAGGGGATGGCGATGATGAGTCGGTCAAAATTGATCTGACCAAAGTGTCAGCTGACGTTAAAAAACTGGTATTCGCTGTCACCATCTATGACGCCGAAGTCCGTAAGCAAAACTTCGGTATGGTGAGCAACAGTTTCATGCGCGTTTACAACAACGATAATGCTGCTGAAATCGCACGCTTCGATCTGTCTGAAGATGCGTCCACCGAAACCGCTATGATCTTTGGCGAACTGTACCGCCATGGCGCCGAATGGAAATTTAAAGCCGTAGGCCAGGGTTTTGCAGGTGGATTACCGGCGCTGGCATCCCAGCACGGTGTTAATATCTAATAATAATTACATACTCAACCCCGGTGCTGTCACTGGGGTTTTTTTATAGGTGTCTGCACATGGCAAAGAAAAAAGATGATGGTTCGGCTGTAATACTACTTTTTGTTGTAGCGTTTTTTGTGTTCCTGCCCTTTCTGATATTCGGGATGTTCTTCTACCGAAAATTAAAAAGAAAATACTCAGCAATACCAAACATCCAGCGTGTTTACGATATTGGCGTTCTGTTTAAAACGTTGGGTGCCTCCATTGCTGTAATTGTGGTTTCAGCCGTACTGGTTCTGCAACTGAGTGCACTTCCGGCTAAATTTGTATCGCCAGGAACCGCACATTACATTGCGAGAGTTTTATTCATTCTCTATCCGATTGTCATGATATGGCCAATGAAAAAAATGGCTGAGCGCATCGCCATTGAGTACTTCGGCATCGTCTTCAATGACAACGACAGAACAATTATCCTCCCAGCCGACATAGGCAATATGGGACTGGGTGACGGGGTTCGAGGTTCAATCGTGTAAAAAACCACGTTAAGGCAATAATTCATTGTTTGAATTGAAATTTAATGGCCTCAACTCTCCCTTCAGAATATTTTCCGGCAGCGTGAACGTATAATGTCCCAGCATGTTGATATGACCGTACATCAGTGGCGACAGGCGTGAGATATGCTCGTCTTCCGGGATCTCACCAGCGCTGCGCAAATGTGATAGCGCTTCCTGCATATAAAGCGTGTTCCACAATACAACTGCGTTAGTGACAAGCCCCAGCGCACCCAGTTGATCCTCCTGCCCCTCACGGTAACGTTTTCTAATCTCACCACGTTGGCCGTAACAGATCGCCCTTGCCACGGCGTGACGGCCTTCTCCCCGGTTAAGCTGAGTCAGTATCCTGCGACGATATTCTTCATCATCAATGTAGTTGAGGAGGTACAGCGTCTTGTTGACCCGTCCCACCTCCATAATCGCCTGCGCCAGCCCTGACGGACGGGAACTTTTTAAAAGCGAGCCCACAAGTTCTGAGGCGTGGACTGTACCCAGCTTCAGAGAACCGGAAACCCTCATCATTTCATCCCATTGGGTTTCTATCTTTGACAGTTCAACGCATCCCCGCGCCAGCTCATCCAGTACCCCGTAGTTCGCATTTTTATCTGCACGCCAAAATACCGCCTCACCGGCATCTGCCAGGCGGGGCGAAAACTGGTAGCCCAGCAGCCAGAACAGGCCAAAGATAATGTCGCTGGACCCTCCAGTGTCCGTCATAATCTCCACCGGATTCAGCCCCGTCTGCTGCTCCAGAAGCCCTTCCAGCACAAAGATAGAGTCACGCAACGTACCGGGGATAACGATGCCGTGAAAGCCGGAATACTGGTCAGAAACAAAATTGTACCAGGTGATCCCACGCCCTGAGCCAAAGTATTTTCTGTTAGGGCCAGAGTTCAGCGTTTTTACAGGAGTGACAAAGCGCATCCCATCTGCAGAAGCCACTTCTCCGCCGCCCCAGCGCTCAGACAGTTCCAGCGTGGACTGAAAATCGACCAACCGGGCATTAGCGCTGACCAGCGTTTCAGCCCGAATGTAGTTTTGTTTTACCCAGCTCAGACGGTGGCGGGTCAGTGCCGGAATACTGTGTTTGATCAGCGGTTCATGTCCGATATTGCAGGCTTCAGCGAGCAGTACGGCACACAGGCTGATGTTAAGATCCTGAGCACGGGCTTCAGACTCACTCACATGAGTGAATTCGCGGGTAAAACCAGTCCGGGCGTCAATTTCAAGCAGCAGCTCTGTCAGATCAACAGGGGGGACCAGCTGCCTGACGCGGCTGTTCAGAAGAATCAGCGGCTGCGGTTCTTCCAGTTTTTCCAGACTGCTGATGGTCAGGGACGGATATTTACCCTGATGACAGATGCTCACGGCAGCATTCAGCTCAAAGCGTGAGGCCACCGTTTTCCAGGTTTCGTCCAGTTCGGTTGCCAGCTGTTTAACGGCATTTCCACCATCGGTGGGGTGTCCAAGCGCCCGGCATACGGCGATCCGCTGAGCCTGCCATTCTTTCCCCTGAAGAAACTTCTGACGCGGATCGCCCCAGCGATCGCTGTTCTCCAGCCAGATATCGCGGCGACGCAGCGAATCCTGAAGGCGTTCCAGCAGGCACAATGAGTATCCTGCACGCTGTATCCGGCCTTCGGAGTCGTACACCAGACGTTTCCAGGGACCTGTAATGATCTGCTCAGGCGCATTCTCCAGGAGGCGTTTTTTCGAACCACTCAGTTCGGCCAGGTAATGTATGGCCGATAGCGTATTTTCGCCGGCAGGGGCAGACTGAAAATGTAAATCACGCAGCATCGCTGGCAGAAAGCGCTTAACCCGTCCATATTGCTCGACCATTTCATCCTGGAAATTTGTGTCCTGCGGGCGGGCAAGCTCATTGACTTTACCTACGGATTCCGCCAGCCGGTTCTTTGGTACGTGGCTGAAAATAGTCTGACGCAGCGCTGCGTCATCCATTTTATCATCCAGTAAAAGCGTACATGCATGTGCCAGAAGTAGCGCCGCGCGATCAAGATCTTTGAGCGTTCTGAGCCGTTTTTTCTGCCCGGTTTGCTTCGCTGAACGCGTGATATTGAGGATCAGCAGATCCAGAACATCGACAGCCTCATCGAGTGCCAAAATTTCCTGTGCTTTAACAAACGCGGTCAGGATGGCCAGCCGCCGTTCCTCCGGCATTCTGGCGATATATTTTACCGAAGCCATGCCAGCATAACGAGCCAGGTTGCGGAGTTGAATTGCAGGCAGCCCGGCAAAATTCAGCCGGGAAAACTCCAGGCTGCGCAGGCGTGTGTAGCGCTGAAGTGCGTCAGTAAAGGCCGGACCACTGACGTTGACGGGCCCTTTTCGTATCTGCTCCATCACGGAAACCCGCTGTCCTTCCGGTATGACAAGCAGACCGGCCAGTTGCTCAGTCTGCCAGCTGTCAGGTAATGCAGCCAGTCTGCGCCACAAACGCCTGCTTGCCCGCTCACGAATTTCGCCAATGAGCCTCGTCAGCGCTGAGGCTGCGGGCAACAATACTTTATTCTGGAGCAACCATGCCGTGGCAAAATCGAACATCAGACCGGGGCGCTCGTTACTGAGCCATGTGCGGATATAAAGCAGACGTTTCAGTCTGAACGACCAGGGGAAATCGCCAAAATCATGGTAGTCAGAGTGTTGCCTGATCAGCCTTTGATGCTCCCAACGGGTATTCTCTCTCTGGGCGTATCGGGCCATGATCTCAGGGCGATGAATGTTCAGCTGTAATGCAACGTAATTTCGGACGCCGGGAGGTATTTGCAAGGGATCGGTCTGGAAGGTTCCCAGAAAACGGGCCGTGGTTAGCTGAAGGGCAATCCCAAATCGGTTATGTTTCCCCCGGCGCTGATTAATAAAAACAAGATCGCGTTCATCAAGATGAAAATACCGGGCCAGCTGAACCTCGTTAGGCTCGGCGGCATACCGTCCGTAGTTTTCGGTCTGTTCACTGGTCAGAAAACCGTCACTCATCCCGCATCCTTTCGTAAGGGTATCGCTCTGCTCAAATTTTGATAGTCTCAGATATTATAAGTTTTGAGACCTTTTAAAGTGCGTGCTTACATGAGTATCAAAAATCGTGTTTTATGCTTTATGATACTACGCAGTATCAGTATCGATTTGTGAGACCAATATGGCATTACTGGGATATGCAAGGGTATCAACGAGCCATCAGAAACTGACGGCGCAGATCATGGAGCTGAAATCTTCAGGCGTCAGAGATGACCGGATTTTTACTGACATGATGTCGGGCGCCACGGACGAACGTGAAGGGTTACAACGGCTGCTTGCCCGTGCCGAAAAAGATGACATTATCATGTGTACCAAAATGGACCGGCTTGGCCGCAACACAGCGGATATGATCCACATTGTTGATGCCTGCTATAAAAAGGGAATAGCCATCCGGTTTCTGGAGAATGGACTGAGTACTGAAGGCACGATGGGTAAAATGGTCATTCAGATCCTTGCTGCCGTTGCTGAAGCTGAGCGGGAGCGGATCCTGGAGCGCACAAACGAAGGCCGGGTCATCGCCATGGCGGCAGGCGTCAGGTTTGGACGGAAACCTCATCACAAATCGGCCGCCGCACTGGAGCTTATCCGGCACGAAACGCCCATTAAACTGGTGATGGAGAAAACCGGCATATCCAGGGCCACCTATTTCAGGTTAAAAAAACTGGGCCCAGGCAGTTAACCCGACGCAGGCAGCGATTTTTTCCTGTGCCGGAAAGGGTTTCGCGGTTGATGCTGATGATCCCCTGCTTAAAAACAGAGTTAACATTGCCCACAATATTGCTGGTTTTGATGAGCCGTTAAAGGAGTTTTATGAATGGATGGATGTATCTGGTGATTGCCGGCATAGCCGAAGTCTTTTATGCCGCGTCAATGCTCCGGACTGAGGGATTTACCCGGATCTACCCCAGTATTTTTTGCCTGACATTTATCGGTGTGAGCATGTACTTTTTGTCCCTGGCAACACGGACTATTCCTGTAGGAACCGCTTATGCGGTCTGGGTCGGGATTGGTGCTTTAGGGACAGCAGCGTACGGAATAATTTACTTAAATGAAGATAAGGGCCTGTTACGCATTGCCTGTTTCGGACTGATTCTGGCGGGTATCATTGGCCTGAAAATTCTGGCAGGACACAAGCAGCTGTAGGTTCTCATCCATAAACAGAACTCCGGGGGCATTCTGATTTTAGACATCAGCATGCCTCTCCCTTTCCCCTTTTTGAAATGGGACATTACCCGCTACATTAATAACAGGCGAGAGAACCGACATAACCGGGGGCGGCCAGGAAAAGTTGCCATGATTGACAAAAAGACTGCTTTTTGTTTGTACCTGCATGATTAACGGTGCGAATTTTTTCGGCAAACTATAAATGCGGGCACCAGTGTGATGATAAGCACCTGAATAAATGCCGACGGTAATGAAGGTGGCCCTGTTGATTAATAAGTTTGCAGGGAAATAAAAATCCCCGTCATCACGGGGATTTTCCGGACCCGAATGCGTTACCGGGAAGGATGCGAAGGAGAAAAGCGCAGTATCAGCATACCCGCCAGTGCTGCCAGTACAGAGCCGGCAAGTACACCCACCTTGACCTCGTCCACCAACAGGGGGCTTTCTGCAAACGCCAGGTTGCCGATAAACAGGCTCATGGTAAACCCTATTCCGCACAGGACCGATACGCCGTAAACCTGCAGCCAGGTACTTTTTTCAGGCCGTTTTGCCAGGCCCAGGCTGACGGCCAGCAGCGACAGGCCGAAAATGCCCGCCTGCTTGCCAACAAACAGGCCCAGCGCAACGCCGACCGGTACCGGCGACATCAGGTCATCAGCCGTCATACCGGAGAGCGCGACCCCCGCATTTGCGAAGCCAAACAGCGGCAGTATCAGAAACGTCACCCACGGATTGATGCCGTGCTCCAGCCGGGCAAGAGGGGATTGTTTATCCGGATCGGTTACCCGCAGCGGGATAAAGAGCGCCAGCAGGATACCCGCGATGGTGGCGTGCACCCCGGACTGAAGCATGAAAAACCACAGCACGCCCCCCGCCAGCAGATAGGGAAACAGCCGGGTAATCCCGGCACGGTTCATGATAAACAGCAGAGCAACCGTGACCGCCGCACCGGCCAGCATCAGAAACGAAATATTACTGGTATAGAAGAGCGCAATAATAGCCACTGCGCCCATGTCGTCCAGAATAGCCAGCGCCGACAGGAAAATTTTCAGCGAGGCAGGTACGCGACTGCCCAGCAGTGCCAGTACCCCGAGCGCAAAGGCAATGTCCGTGGCGGCAGGAATTGCCCAGCCAGCGAGGGTTTCATCGCTGCCCGCATTAAACCATACGTAAATGGCCGCAGGCACGGCCATCCCGCCCAGCGCGGCAAATCCCGGCAGCGCGCGCTGGCCCCAGGTGGCAAGCTGACCGGTGAGAAGCTCGCGCTTGATTTCCAGGCCGACCATCATGAAGAACACGGCCATCAGGGCGTCGTTTATCCAGTGCTCAACGGAGAGGCCGGCGGCGTTGTATTTCAGGAATACCTCATATCCCTCCCTGAGCGGAGAGTTAGCCACGATGATAGCGGCTGCTGAGGCGATGATGAGCACGATGCCGCCGGCTGCGGGCGAGCTGAAAAATGCAGATGGCACTTCTGACATCCTCTTTTTATTTCTGTCTGGGATTTCTGACACACTCCCTCCCTTTATTCAAAAAAAACAGGCCTTCCCCTGATATACAACCGCTGGTTATCAGAGGATAAGCCGGCTGAGCTACGCTGAAGATATAAAAAATACGATAATTAATTGCTGATAAATTAACGAATTAGCGTGACGTTAATTTTATCATAACGTCCGGCCCGCTTCAGGCGGAAGAGGTAAAGCCCTGTAAAGCTGCCGCAGGCAGGGGCATTTTTATCCGTCATCAGCCACACGCTCACAGCAGCCATGTGACGACAAAAAAACCCAGGGCAGTCATCAGAATGGAGCCGGTTACGTGTACCAGCAGTGAAGTAAACGCCCAGAAATAATTACCGGACTGCAGCTGTGAGAATATTTCCAGGGAAAACGTGGAAAACGTGGTCAGCCCACCGCACAGCCCGGTGATAACAAGTAATCGCCAGGCCGGATCCAGGTCAGGATGGCGCATGAACCAGGCCAGCGACGCACCAATGATAAATCCGCCCGCAAGGTTCACTACCAGCGTGCCCGGTGGCAGGTCAGGAAACAGGCTGTTCAGGCGTGCGCCAAGCAGCCAGCGGATCAGGCAGCCAGCGGATCCACCAATGATAATGGCCAGATAAGATTTCACGGGGTTTACCTCTGTGTCAGAGGGAGTATGCAGGCTGATGATACGGGGCGGCCTGACATACTCCCGGTTAAAGGGGAGTAATATCAGGCGTCATCAGCTTCTCAGGGGAAGCGGTTGGGTAAGGTGGAACGCCATCACCTCGCCGCAATTCTGGCCCGGTCACGGGCGTTAATCAAGCGGCTATCCACTGTTTTTGTGCGACTCCCCCTGCGGCGGGCATGAGGAGCCCGTTTTCAGGCTTGACCTGAAGAGCATTAAAAATTATCGTTTCGGCAGCATTTTATATCTGACTGTGAGTCATGCACATTACGCCACCCTGAGTTTCTCTTCGCCCGTCCTTTATCAGAGAGCCTGCCGCGACAGCCAGTCCGCGCCGGGTACCGTTCTCTCATATCCGTTACGGGACTGCCACCTTTCACGGTGAACCCGCGTGTACCTGCTTCAGGGACGCAGGCGCCGTGTCCGCAGCAGCCGGTACGGACACGTCGTGATTAATCGGCGGGCTGCAGCCCGCCTTCAGGGATATTCATGCGTCAGCTTTTTCGGTTTATGTTTCATCACGCCTCTCACCTTACGTTCGGTGCGATGCTGATGGCCATGTCCAGCTTTGGACAGACCTATTTTGTCTCACTTTACGGGCAGGATTTTCGTGAGGCCTTTGGGCTCACCGACGGCGGACTGGGCGGCCTGTACGCAATCGGAACGGTGATGAGCGCCATCACGCTGACCTGGGCCGGACGGCTGATTGACTACACCACGACCCGCCGCTTCACGCTGGCGGTCACCCTTTTGCTGCTCACGGCCTGCCTGCTGGTTTCCGGCGCACAGGCGGCGTGGATGCTGTGCATCGGGTTTTACTTTCTGCGCCTCGGCGGCCAGGGACTGATGGTGCATACTGCGCTGACCGCAACGGCGCGCCAGTTCCCCCTTGATGCAGGCAAGGCGCTCGGCGCCATCGCGCTGGGGCTCTCGCTGGCGCAGGCCGTTTTTCCTGTGATTGCGGTGCAGATAAGCGCGCTGACGGGATGGCGCGCTGCCTGGGGCATCAATGCCGGAATGCTTGTTGCCGGCGTGGGGGTCGCGCTGATGTTTTTGCCCCGCGGGAAAGAGAAGCCGCTGCGTACGTTCAGAAAGCGGGGTGAGGAGAAAGAAAAAGAGGCGCCGGTATGGCGAAACCGCAACCTGCTGCTGGCGCTGCCTGTCGTGCTGGCCTCCCCCTTTATCACCACCGGCTTCTTCTTCCACCAGGCGAGGCTGGCACAGGAGAAAGGCTGGGAGCTGTCGTGGGTGGCGGTATGGTTTATTGCCTATGCCATTACCCAGGCGGTATCGCTGCTGTCGTTTGGCCCGCTGATTGACCGGCTCTCACCACGCAGGCTGCTGCCGTGGTTTCTGATGCCACAGGCCCTGGCCATGCTGGCGCTATGGCTCAGCAACGGTCAGTGGGTGACGCCTTTTTACCTGATTATGACCGGCGTATCGTCGGCCATTGCCTCAACGCTTGCCACCGCGCTCTGGGTACAGCTGTTTGGTCCGGCGCAGCTGGCCAGGGTGCGCTCGGCGGTTGAGGCAGGGACGGTGATTGCCAGCGGGGCATCCCCGGTAATCATGGGCGTGCTGATAGATAACCATGTCACCCTGCATCTTCAGGCCCTGTTCTGCCTGGTCTACATTCTTGGCGCCAGCCTGCTGGCCACCGGTATCAGGACGGATGCGCCGCAATAACGCGCCTTTACCTTCATACCCGTCATCCTCTTTCCCCTGTGAAGGCGGGCCTGATATCAGGCCCGCCTGTTTCATCGCAGCATCAGCAGGGGCTGACGGCTTTCAGACAGCATTTCCGTGGTGTGGCTGCCAATAAAGAATCGCCGTAACCGGGAGTGCCCGCAGGCCCCCATTACCGTGAGGTCGATATCATGGGCGTCCGCGTAGCGGCACAGCGCCCCGGTTACGGACTCGTCTTCCAGCAGGCGTGTCTCGGTCGTGATACCGGCTTCCTGAAGAACAGCCTGCGCATCCTGCAGGGCTGACATGTCACCGTTGACCATCACGATATGACAGCTCAGGCCGTGCAGCAGCGGGCTGACCGTCAGGCGCGTCAGGTTTTTACGGCTCTCACTGCTGCCGTCGTACGCAAACATCACCCGCGCCGGCGGCGTAAACGTCTCCGGCACAATCAGCACCGGGTTTTTCTGCAGGCGAATGACGCTTTCCAGATGGCTGCCTACCTGATTCTGCGTCCCGCGGCGCCCCAGCACCATCAGCCGGACTTCGCCCAGCTCCGCCAGGATTTCGTCCAGTGCGCCGTGCTTTTGCAGCAGCTGTGCGTCCGGCTGTCCGGTCTGCTTCAGGAGCTCCGCACAGCCGGCCAGCACGGCCTTGCCCTGCGCCATCAGCAGCCGGCTGCGCTCACCCTCGACGCGGACCAGCGCTTCGGTCAGCTGCTCCCGGCTGTCAATACCAATGCTCCCGGTCAGGTCAGACACGGCGGGAGTCTCACTCTTTTCGAGCACGTGCAGCAGCGCCAGCGGCGCGCCAAGTTTACCGGCTGCCCAGGCAGCATACTCACAGACCGGCCGGGTTGACGGCGAGCCGTCAACGCAGGCAATAACGGTGTTATTCATGATGCTTTCTCCAGTAAATTAATGGCCACCCATCAGCTTTTCCACTTCTTCAGGCTTGTCATGCACTCCGAAGCGGTCAACGAGGGTGCGGGTCGCGTCATTCATACCCTTGATCTCCACTTCCGTGCCTTCGCGACGGAACTTGATAACCACCCGGTCCAGCGCGCTCACGGAGGTGATATCCCAGAAGTGGGCGTGCGTTACGTCAATCACCACGCGCTCCACCGCTTCACGGAAGTCGAAGTGGCTCATAAAGCGATCGGATGAGGCAAAGAATACCTGGCCGGCTACGGTATAGGTGCGGGTGTCGTCCTTCAGCTCAGAGGAGACCGCCATAAAGCGGGCGACCTTGGTGGCGAAGTTCAGCGAGGCAATCAGCACGCCGGTGAGCACGCCAAACGCCAGGTTATCGGTCGCCACCACCACCACCACGGTGGCCAGCATCACCACGCTGGTTGACAGCGGATGGCTGCGCAGGTTGCTGATGGAGCGCCAGGAGAAGGTGCCGATGGAGACCATGATCATCACCGCCACCAGAGCCGCCATGGGTATCCGGGACACCCAGTCGCGCAGGAACACCACCATCAGCAGCAGCACCACGCCGGCGGTGAGCGTGGAAAGCCGCCCGCGCCCGCCCGATTTGACGTTGATCACCGACTGGCCAATCATCGCGCAGCCCGCCATGCCGCCGATAAAGGAGGTGCAGATGTTGGCCACGCCCTGCGCCTTGCACTCGCGGTTTTTATCGCTCGGCGTGTCGGTCATGTCGTCCACGATGGTGGCGGTCATCATCGACTCCAGCAGCCCCACCACGGCAAGTCCTGCCGAGTACGGCAGAATAATCATCAGCGTGTCGAGGTTAAGCGGGATATCCGGGATCAGAAACACCGGCAGGCTGTCCGGCAGTTTGCCCATGTCACCCACGGTGCGCACGTCCAGGTGCAGCCACATGGAAATGGCGGTCAGCACGATGATGCAGACCAGCGGCGAGGGAATGGTTTTGTTCAGATACGGGAAGAGATAAATGATGCCCAGGCCCGCAGCGGTCAGGGCATAAACGTGCCAGGTGACGTTGGTCAGCTCCGGCAGCTGCGCCATAAATATCAGGATGGCCAGCGCGTTCACGAAACCGGTGACCACCGAGCGGGAGACGTAGCGCATCAGGCTGCCCAGCTTCAGGTAGCCGGCCGCCAGCTGCAGTACGCCGGTCAGCGCCGAGGCCGCCAGCAGATACTGCAGGCCGTGGTCTTTTACAAGCGTGATCAGCAGCAGCGCCATCGCACCGGTGGCGGACGATATCATTGCCGGACGGCCGCCGAGGAAGGCCATAACCAGGGGAATACAGAACGCAGAGTAGAGCCCGACCTGCGGGTCGACTCCGGCGATGATGGAAAAGGCGATCGCTTCGGGAATAAGCGCGAGCGCGACCACAATACCGGCAAGGACGTCACCACGGACGTTACCCAGCCAGTCCTTACGCGTCGAGGACAGCAGCATAGTCATTTCTCAGTTTTTGATTACGGTCAGCCCGTGAGGGCAAAAATTTTACGTACGAAAAAGCACATCCGCAGACGGGATGTTTTTGAGTGCGCGCCGAAGTTTATTCAGTGCGACAGAGGAGGGGTACGACTCAGGGTGGCGTAAGACGCATGGTGGTGTTTATCACTCCTTCACGGCTGACAGAGCAGCGCGGGTAATCAGAAAGACCGGATGAACAGACGTTCAGTACCGGCCACAAATGCCCGCCGGGCAGATGAACCACGGCAAAAAGCGCTTTTTACTCTACACGAATTGTTAACGGGGTCAACGCGCAGGGCAAAAACGCTGTTCATGGAATGCCGGTCAGGCGCATCCGGACGGAAAGTCCTTCTGCATGCTCAGGCTCGTCCGGCGTTCGCACATACATATGATTAAGTGAATATAAATTTGACGGAGAAAGTTTCACAGGTACACTCAGGTCAGTCACAATAAGGAGTCACCATGCCACCCGTGTCCCCCCTGCAGCTTTTTAAAAGCCTTTCCGACGAAACCCGACTCAGCCTCGTGCTGCTGCTACGCGAAAAAGGGGAGCTCTGCGTCTGTGAACTTACGTCCGTGCTGAAAGAAACTCAGCCCAAAATCTCACGGCATCTGGCTCTGCTGAGAGAAAACGGGCTGCTTACCGACCGGCGGGACGGAAAATGGATCCACTATCGTCTGTCGCCTCATATGCCGGCGTGGGCAGCGGCGGTTATCGAACAGGCTTATCTCTGCCAGCGGGATGATATCCGCCAGCTCAGCCGGCAGGCTGAACGCGATAACGCCACCACCAACGGCAAGCCTGTCTGCATTTAAAAATTTACCGGTATATATCTGGATTATCGAATATATTACGCATCGAAAATTTATCAGTCCGGTTTAACAGGCATTTGTATTCAATAGGAGCGGGTATGTTTCTGGCAGGTGCGATTTTCATCCTGACGCTGGTACTGGTCATCTGGCAGCCGAAGGGGCTGAGCATTGGCTGGAGTGCCGTCATCGGTGCGGCGCTGGCGCTGCTGACCGGCGTGGTGCACATCGGTGATATTCCGGTGGTCTGGCAGATTGTCTGGAACGCCACGGGCACGTTCATTGCGGTCATCATTATCAGCCTGCTGCTCGATGAGTCCGGCTTTTTTGAGTGGGCCGCGCTGCACGTTTCCCGCTGGGGAGGCGGCAGGGGCCGGCTGCTGTTCACGTATATCGTTCTGCTGGGTGCCGCAGTGGCGGCGCTGTTTGCCAATGACGGAGCCGCGCTAATTCTGACGCCGATCGTTATTGCCATGCTGCTGGCGCTGGGATTCACTCCCGGCTCCACGCTGGCGTTTGTGATGGCAGCGGGCTTTATCGCTGACACCTCCAGCCTGCCGCTCATCGTATCGAACCTGGTGAACATCGTAACGGCTGACTTCTTTACGCTGGGCTTCAGCGAGTACGCATCCGTCATGGTGCCGGTGAACATTGCCTCCATTGCGGCCACGCTGGTGATGCTTCATCTCTTTTTCCGCAGGGACATCCCGGTCACCTATGACCTGGCGAAGCTGAAGGCACCGCGGGAAGCCATCCGGGATGCACGAACCTTTAAGGCTGGCTGGGTGGTTTTGGTTCTTCTGCTGGTTGGCTTTTTTGCTCTGGAGCCGCTCGGCGTGCCGGTCAGCCTGGTGGCGGCGGTGGCGGCGTTTATTCTCTGGCTGGTTGCCCGCAAAGGACACGTGATTGACGCCGGCAGGGTGCTGAAAGGCGCGCCCTGGCAGATCGTTATCTTTTCGCTGGGCATGTATCTGGTGGTATACGGACTGCGTAACGCCGGACTGACTGATTACCTTTCCGCCGCCCTGAACCGGTTTGCAGAGCACGGCGTATGGGGCGCAACGCTCGGCACCGGCTTCCTGACGGCGGCACTCTCGTCCGTCATGAACAACATGCCCACCGTGCTGGTTGGCGCGTTGTCGATTGACGGTAGTAGCGCACAGGGCGTGGTGAAGCAGGCGATGATTTACGCCAACGTCATCGGCTGTGACCTCGGCCCGAAAATAACCCCTATCGGCAGCCTCGCAACCCTGCTGTGGCTGCACGTGCTGGCACAGAAAAACATCACCATCAGCTGGGGCTATTACTTCCGCGTGGGCATCGTGATGACCCTGCCGGTGCTTTTTGTCACGCTGGCCGCGCTGGCCCTGCGCCTGTCTGTTTAACTTTAACCCCGGGGCTGCGCCCGTGCAGCCCCTTTACGGAGTACCGCTTATGACTGACATTACCATTTACCACAACCCGGCCTGCGGGACATCCCGCAATACCCTGGCGCTTATCCGTAACAGCGGCGCCGAACCCACGGTTATTCTGTATCTGGAAACGCCGCCGTCACGCGATGAGCTGAAGAAGCTGATTGCGGATATGGGCATCGGCGTGCGCGACCTGCTGCGCAAAAATACCGAACCGTACGAACAGCTCGGCCTGGCAGAAGACCGCTTCAGCAATGACGAACTGCTCGATGCCATGCTGGCTCATCCGATCCTCATTAATCGCCCGGTGGTAGTGACACCGCTCGGCACGAAGCTGTGCCGTCCCTCCGAAGTGGTTCTGGACATACTGCCGGACCCGCAGCAGGGCGCGTTTACCAAAGAGGACGGCGAAGCCGTCATTGATGAGCACGGGAACCGCGTCAGCCACTGATTTTTTACCAGGCTGCGGGCATAACAGTGTGGAAAAAGCCGGCATCTGCCGGCTTTTTTATATGCTGCGCTGGTTGACCCGCTCAGAAAGCTGCGCGGCACTCTCTTTCCTTTCGCTGTAGCGGTCGGTGAGATAATCACTGCGACCGCGCGTCAGCAGGGTGAACTTCATCAGTTCCTCCATGACGTCCACTATGCGGTCATAATACGAAGAAGGCTTCATGCGGCCATCCTCATCAAACTCGGCCCAGGCTTTTGCCACGGATGACTGATTCGGGATGGTGATCATCCGCATCCAGCGTCCAAGAATACGCATCTGATTTACAGCGTTGAACGACTGTGAGCCGCCGCTGACCTGCATGACGGCCAGGGTTTTTCCCTGTGACGGGCGGACCGCGCCTGACGTCAGCGGTATCCAGTCAATCTGGGCCTTCATGATGCCGGTCATGGCCCCGTGACGCTCCGGAGAGCACCAGACCATGCCTTCCGACCAGAGAACCAGCTCCCGCAGCTCAGCCACTTTCGGGTGCGTCTCCGGCGCATCATCGGGCAGTGGCAGGCCGGACGGGTTGAAAATTTTCACCTCCGCGCCCATGGCCGTCAGCAGCCGGGCACCTTCTTCCGTTGTCAGCCGGCTGTAAGAGCGCGCCCGCAGCGAGCCGTAGAGCATCAGGATGCGGGGCGGATGCGTTATCTCTCTGGCCTTCAGCTTATCTTCCGTCAGCGGCGCGTCCAGGAGGGCCGGATCGATATTTTTCAGGGCATCAGTCAGGTTGTTCACAATGGGGTCTCTTCGGGAGTCTTTGCGGGTGACAGACTGCAGCTGCCGCCTGCGCAGCATTCTTCTGTCAGAAAGGCCATCAATTGCTCAAGCTGCGCATAGCAGGGCCTGCAGAACAGGGTACGACTCTGCCGTTCCTGGCTTATGAGTCCAGCGGATATCAGCGCTGAAAGATGATGGCTGAGCGTGGAGGCAGGAATCTCAAGGTGCTTCTGCAGTTCGCCAACCGGCAGGCCTTCATGACCCGCCCTGACCAGCTCCCGGTATATGCTGAGACGTGTCGGGTGGCCCAGTTCTCGAAGTGCGTTTGCAGCAGTGTTTAAATCCATAATACCTCCTTTATCTATATTTCCAGAATAATAGAAATATAGCCTGCGTCAATCGTTTCTGCCGTGAGGGTACCGCTTTCCCAATCATGCTCTGTCCGCCAGGTTATGGGGGGCAGAGCCAGAGCACTACCGAAATCCTTGCGAATACCCGTGCAGGGAATAATTTCCGCCCCCTTTATGGCCGGAAAAAAAACTGATAAAGGGGTCTGAGGGCCAATGGAACGAAAACGTACGCTAAGGAAATAACCAATTGTTATAATTGATATTATTCATTCTTCTCTATGAACTGAAAGCCCGCACTAAGCAATGTTTTAGCCTCAAATGACTTTTTTACCTACCCAACTAACGTAACGATCGCACATCAGGTCGTTTTTCAACCGCATAGTGACACCTGCACTCACATGCGAGAAAACACATATGATTTTGACTTCTTGTTTTGGTGGAGAGACAATACCCATTCATAGCAGGAGTACATAATGCCAGAAATTGCATCCCTACAACTTTTCAAAATACTATCTGATGAAACCCGCCTGGGTATCGTGCTACTGCTCAGGGAGATGGGGGAGCTGTGCGTATGCGATCTCTGCACAGCGCTGGAACAATCACAACCCAAGACCTCCCGCCATCTGGCGATGCTTCGGGAAAGTGGCCTGTTGCTGGATCGCAAGCAGGGGAAATGGGTTCATTATCGCTTATCCCCGCATATTCCTTCCTGGGCTGCCCTGGTGATTGAGCAGGCCTGGTTAAGTCAACAGGACGACGTACAGGCCATCGCCCGTAAGCTGGCATCGGCCAACTGCTCTGGCAGCGGTAAGGCTGTTTGTATCTAAAAATTTTGCCTGTACATATATGTTTTTACGAATATGAGGTGTTAAAGATGAAAATGTTAACGGTGTTTGATCCGGCGATGTGCTGCAGTACCGGCGTTTGTGGTTCAGATGTCGATCAGGTTTTGGTCAATTTTTCTGCTGATGTGCAATGGCTGAAAGGGCGTGGGGTTCAGATCGAACGTTATAACCTGGCGCAGCAGCCTATGAGCTTCGTTGAGAACGAAAAAGCGAAAGCATTCCTTGAGGCTTCTGGAGCTGAAGGGCTTCCGCTGCTGTTGCTTGATGGTGAAACGGTGATGGCCGGGCGATACCCAAAACGCGCTGAACTGGCTCGCTGGTTTGGTATACCGCTGGAAAAGGTGGGTTTAGCTTCCACCAGTTGCTGTGGTGGTAAAACTTCCTGTTGTTGAGTATGTCAGGAGGACATATGAAATTCTTAGAGAATATCCCGTCTTACCTGTTTTTCACCGGTAAGGGAGGTGTAGGCAAAACTTCGATTTCCTGCGCAACGGCTATACGTCTGGCTGAACTGGGAAAGCGTGTTCTGCTTGTCAGTACCGACCCGGCTTCCAATGTCGGTCAGGTATTCGATCAGACTATCGGTAACACTATCCAGCCCGTGACTGCTGTGTCTGGTCTTTCGGCTCTGGAGATTGACCCGCAGGACGCCGCCCAGCAATACCGCGCCAGAATCGTTGACCCTATTAAAGGTCTTTTGCCTGATGACGTTGTTAACAGCATCAGTGAACAGCTTTCAGGAGCTTGTACGACAGAGATCGCTGCATTCGACGAGTTTACTGGCTTACTGACTGACGCTTCTCTGCTGACCCGCTTTGATCACATCATTTTTGATACTGCCCCAACTGGCCACACTATTCGCCTTCTTCAGCTTCCCGGAGCCTGGAGCAGCTTCATCGAAAGTAACCCGGATGGTGCTTCCTGTCTTGGTCCAATGGCTGGGCTGGAAAAACAACGCGAGCAATATGCTCATGCGGTTGAGGCATTATCCGATCCTGAACGAACTCGCCTTGTGCTGGTCGCGCGATTGCAAAAATCAACACTGCAGGAAGTCGCTCGTACTCATGACGAATTATCAGCTATTGGCCTTAAAAATCAGTATTTAGTCATTAACGGTGTCCTGCCTGCGAGCGAAGCAGAACGTGATGCACTGGCCGCTGCAATATGGCAACGGGAGCAAGAGGCGCTGGCAAATCTTCCTGCCGGGTTATCTGATTTGCCGACAGACAACTTATACCTGCAGCCGCTGAACATGGTTGGTGTATCCGCATTGAAAGGCCTGCTCAACGAACACGCTGAGATAACATCGCTTCCTGAACAAAGCCCACAGAACAAGCCAGAGAATATGTCGTTGTCTGTCCTGGTTGATGATATCGCCCGCAGTGAACACGGTTTGATTATGCTGATGGGCAAAGGTGGTGTGGGCAAAACCACAATGGCTGCGGCTATCGCCGTCAGTCTGGCGGATAAGGGTTTTGATGTGCATCTCACCACCTCAGATCCTGCTGCACATCTCAGTACAACGCTCAATGGCAGCCTCAAAAATCTGCAGGTCAGCCGAATCAACCCTCACGATGAAACTGAACGCTATCGTCAGCATGTTCTTGAGACGAAAGGCAGGGATCTGGATGAGGCTGGGAAACGGCTGCTCGAAGAGGATTTACGTTCTCCTTGCACAGAAGAGATTGCGGTGTTCCAGGCGTTTTCACGCGTAATTCGTGAAGCTGGCAAACGGTTTGTGGTCATGGATACGGCACCTACCGGGCATACGCTATTACTGCTTGATGCTACCGGGGCTTATCACCGTGAGATTGCCAGGAAGATGGGGGATAAAGGTCATTTTACCACTCCGATGATGCAGCTTCAGGACCAGGAACGTACCAAAGTTTTGCTGGTCACTCTGCCTGAAACCACACCTGTACTGGAAGCGGCAAACCTGCAGTCCGATCTTGAACGTGCGGGGATTCATCCCTGGGGCTGGATTATCAATAACAGCCTTTCGATTGCACAGACGCAATCGCCGCTGCTTTGCCAGCGCGCCCTACAAGAGCGTCCTCAAATCGAGGTTGTGAAAAACCAGCATGCAAGCCGCATAGCGTTAGTACCGGTAATGGCTGCAGAGCCCACTGGCATCGAGAAACTCAGAGAGCTGGTTGTTTAATTTTTTTTGTATATACAGGGCGGCAAAGCCGTCCTGTCTGGAGGATTTATGTTACTGGCAGGCGCTATTTTTGTCCTGACCATCGTTTTGGTTATCTGGCAACCGAAGGGATTAGGGATCGGCTGGAGTGCGACGCTGGGCGCGGTACTGGCGCTGATCTCTGGCGTAGTCCATTTTGGTGATATCCCTGTAGTGTGGAATATTGTCTGGAATGCGACGGCGACCTTTATTGCCGTGATTATTATCAGCCTTCTGCTCGATGAATCGGGCTTTTTCGAATGGGCGGCGCTGCACGTTTCACGTTGGGGTAACGGTCGCGGGCGTTTGCTGTTTACCTATATCGTTTTGCTCGGCGCAGCGGTGGCGGCACTGTTTGCCAACGATGGTGCGGCATTGATTCTGACGCCAATTGTTATCGCCATGCTGCTTGCATTAGGTTTCAGCAAAGGCACTACGCTGGCATTTGTCATGGCCGCCGGGTTTATTGCCGATACGGCCAGTCTGCCGCTTATCGTGTCCAACCTGGTTAACATCGTTTCTGCAGACTTCTTTGGGCTGGGTTTCACTGAGTATGCGTCGGTAATGGTGCCGGTGGATATCGCAGCCATTATCGCCACGCTGGTGATGCTGCATCTGTTCTTCCGCAAAGATATTCCGCCAACTTACGACCTGGCTCTCCTGAAAGCACCGGCAAAAGCGATTAAAGATCTGGCAACCTTCAGAACCGGCTGGATAGTGTTGATCCTTCTTCTGGTTGGCTTTTTCGTCCTTGAGCCGTTGGGTATCCCGGTCAGTGCGATTGCTGCTGTAGGGGCTGTCATTCTGTTTGCGGTGGCGAAGCGAGGCCATGCCATTAACACTGGCAAAGTGCTTCGCGGTGCGCCATGGCAGATCGTCATATTCTCTCTGGGAATGTATCTGGTGGTCTATGGTCTGCGTAATGCCGGACTAACAGAATACCTCTCCGGTGTGTTGAACGTGCTGGCAGATAAAGGACTTTGGGCCGCGACGTTTGGTACTGGCTTCCTGACGGCTTTCCTCTCTTCCATCATGAACAATATGCCTACCGTGCTGGTTGGTGCTCTCTCTATTGATGGCAGCACTGCAACAGGCGTTATCAAAGAGGCGATGATTTTTGCCAACGTGATTGGCTGCGATCTTGGACCGAAAATTACACCTATTGGTAGCCTGGCAACGTTGCTCTGGCTGCATGTCCTTTCACAGAAGAACATGACCATCACATGGGGATACTATTTCCGCACCGGGATCGTCATGACTCTGCCTGTGCTGTTTGTAACGCTGGCCGCGCTGGCGCTACGTCTCTCTTTCACTTTGTAATGAGATACTGATATGAGCAACATCACCATTTATCACAACCCAGCCTGCGGCACGTCGCGTAATACGCTGGAGATGATCCGCAACAGCGGTATCGAGCCGACCGTTATTCTTTACCTTGAGACTCCACCTTCACGCGATGAGCTGCTCAAACTCATTGCGGATATGGGCATTTCCGTCCGGGCTTTGCTGCGTAAGAACGTCGAGCCGTATGAGGAACTGGGTCTTGCAGAAGATAAATTTACTGACGACCAGCTCATCGACTTTATGCTACAGCATCCGATTCTGATCAACCGTCCGATCGTAGTGACGCCACTGGGAACTAAACTTTGCCGTCCTTCAGAGGTTGTTCTCGATATCCTTCCAGATGCCCAGAAAGCGGCTTTCACCAAGGAAGACGGTGAAAAAGTCGTTGATGATTCAGGTAAAAGACTGAAATAAAGACGAAGGGGGCATTTGCCCCCTTCATTATTACTTCGCCATTTCTTCCAGCAGGTCAATACCAACCGGCTCTTCGCTCTGTAGCGCTGTTAATGCAATACGCTTTGCATACTGCTCTTCCACATCAGAGATGAGAGGCAGCTCGCGGTTCGCCCTGATCTTCAGGAAAGGCGAAGACGGTTGAGCAGCTGCCAGGCTGTTATTAACGACCCATGCCCACGGCTCGATGCCAGCTCGGCGTAGATCCTGCTGCAGGTTAGCGGCTTCCAGTACAGGTGTCGTTTCGGCAAGCGTCACGATAATCACCTTCGTCTTCTCCGGGTCTGCTGCTTTTTCGCTATCACCTGTCTTCGATGTCAGAAAGCGAGAGAATTCGGCTTCATGCTGTCGCCAGAACACACTCATGCAATTGTTGAATGCCTTTACATCACTCATGTTCGTCCTCAAATTTTGCTCAGATTAACCCGGCTCTCATCTTCCAGAATTTTATAAACAGTGGAACGGGCAATACTGAGCCGGCGGGCAATATCTGTTGCACCAGTTCCCTGCTGATGAAGTGCCAGTACACTATTTCTGTCGATGATGCGCTTTCGGCCAAACCGGATACCTTTCAGCCTGGCCTCCTGCCGTCCTTCGTTCGTACGCTCCAGAATCCTCCTGCGTTCGGCCTGGGCTACAGCTGAAAGAATGGTCACAACCATTTTCCCCATTTCACCGTCGGTGCTGATCCCGTCGTCTATGAATCGGACCGCGACTCCCTGAGCGTCGAATTCTTTTATCAGTTGGATCATATCGGCAGTGTCGCGGCCAAGCCGGTCGAGTTTCTTCACCAGGATGACGTCACCTTCCTCCACCTTCATTCGCAGCAGATCCAGTCCTTTCCTGTCGGTAGAACTGCCGGATGCTTTGTCGGTAAATATGCGACTGGCTTTCACCCCCGCCTCTTTAAGCCCCTTGATCTGAATATCGAGGGACTGCTGGCTTGTTGATACCCGTGCGTAACCAAAAAGTCGCATAAAAATGTATCCTAAATCAAATATCGGACAGTGGGTGTCTGTTATAACAAAAAATCGATTTAATAGACACCTAGACAACACCATTTTAGTGTGTCCGAGAATTTATAATATTTCGGACGGTTGCGAAATTGTTAATTCATGACCATCAGGCAGGGAGGCCGGTATGCCCGTCGATTTTCTGACCACTGAGCAGGAACTGAATTATGGTCGCTATGTTGCAGAACCCAATGACGTGCAGCTGGCGCGCTATTTTCATCTTGATGAGCGGGATCTTGCCTTCATTAACCAGCGGCGGGGAAGGCATAACCGGCTGGGAATTGCGCTTCAGCTCACCACCGCCCGTTTTCTGGGCACCTTTCTGACAGACTTAACCCGGGTTCTGCCAGGTGTTCAGCAATTTGTCGCGGTGCAGCTTAATATTCGCCGTCCAGAAGTCCTTACCCGCTACGCAGAACGGGTTACCACCCTCAGAGAGCATACTGCGCTGATTAAGGAATATTACGGTTACCATGAATTTGGCGATTTCCCCTGGTCTTTCCGCCTGAAGCGCCTGCTGTACACCCGCGCATGGCTCAGTAATGAGCGACCCGGCCTTATGTTTGATTTTGCCACCGCGTGGCTGCTTCAGAATAAGGTCCTGCTGCCCGGAGCAACCACACTTGTACGTCTCGTCAGTGAAATACGCGAACGGGCAAATCAGCGGCTGTGGAAGAAACTGGCCGCGTTGCCGGACAGCTGGCAGACCGCCCGCGTGACGGAGCTTCTGGACATTCCTGAGGGGCAGCGTACTTCACCGCTGGAGCAACTGAAAAAGGGACCGGTCACCGTCAGCGGCCCGGCATTTACCGAAGCGCTGGAGCGGTATATCCGGCTGCGAAACCTGGAATTTTCCCGACTGAATTTTACCGGTCTGCCTGCTATACAACTGCGTAATTTGGCCCGTTACGCAGGCATGGCGTCGGTAAAATATATCGCGCGAATGCCACAGCAGAGAAAACTGGCCGTACTCACAGCATTCGTTAAAGCGCAGGAGACTGCGGCGCTGGATGAGGCCGTTGATGTGCTCGATATGCTGATACTGGATATCACTCGTGCGGCGAAGAAAACGGGGCAGAAAAAACGGCTCAGGACGCTTAAAGATCTTGATCGTGCTGCGCTAATATTGGCGCGGGCATGTTCATTGTTGCTGGATGAACAGGCTGACGATGCTGAACTGAGGGAGACCATATTCAACAGCATACCGAAAAGCAGGCTGGCAGAATCCGTCAGCAAGGTAAATGAGCTGGCCCGGCCTCAGAACAACAATTTCCATGACGAAATGGTGGAGCAGTACGGGCGGGTAAAGCGCTTTCTTCCGGCGGTATTGCGCGACCTGCATTTCCAGGCAGCGCCAGCCGGAGAACATACGTTGTCCGCCATTCATTATCTGACCGAACTGAACGGCTCGAAAAAGCGCATCCTGGACAATGCGCCTGAACATATTATTACCGGCCCCTGGAAACGCCTGGTATACGATGCGGAGGGCCGGATACAGCGTGCCGGTTACTCGCTTTGTCTGCTGGAGCGCCTTCAGGATGCACTACGTCGAAGGGACATCTGGCTCGAAAACAGCGATCGCTGGGGAAATCCCCGCGAGAAGCTGTTGCAGGGGGAAGAATGGCAGGCTCAGCGGGTCCCCGTTTGCCGGGCGCTGGGACATCCCACTGATGGACATAAAGGCGTGCAACAGTTGGCGGCCCAGCTAGATGAAACCTGGAAAACCGTCGCATCCCGCTTTGAAGGAAATGCGGAGGTTCATATTTGCCATGACGGTAAACATCCTTCCCTGACTATCAGCAGCCTGGAGAAACTGGAGGAGCCACCATCGTTGCATCGTCTCAACAGTCGGGTAAGGCTGCTACTCCCGCCAGTAGATTTGACGGAACTGTTGCTTGAAATAGATGCCAGAACGGGATTTACACGTGAGTTTACGCATGTCAGTGAATCCGGGGCCCGGGCACAGGATCTGCACATCAGCCTGTGCGCGGTCCTGATGGCAGAGGCCTGCAATATCGGGCTGGAACCGCTGATAAAGCACAATATACCGGCGCTGACGCGCCACCGGCTTAGCTGGGTAAAACAGAATTACCTCCGGGCAGAAACGCTGGTCAGCGCCAATGCCCGCCTGGTTGATTTTCAGTCCACACTGGAGCTTGCTGGCCGCTGGGGTGGTGGCGAAGTGGCTTCAGCTGATGGCATGCGCTTTGTCACGCCGGTGAAAACCGTCAATTCAGGACCTAACAGAAAATATTTTGGTTCCGGACGTGGCATCACCTGGTACAACTTCGTCTCTGATCAGTACTCTGGATTCCACGGCATCGTTGTCCCCGGCACATTACGAGATTCCATTTTTGTGCTGGAAGGCCTTCTGGAGCAGCAGACAGGGCTGAATCCGGTTGAGATCATGACAGACACAGCCGGTACCAGCGACATTATTTTTGGCCTCTTCTGGCTGCTGGGATACCAGTTTTCCCCCCGGCTTGCCGATGCCGGTGAAGCGGTATTCTGGCGAGTGGATAAATCGGCAAATTACGGTGCACTGGACGAACTGGCACGTGGTTGTGCCGATCTGTCGAAAGCCGAGGATCAGTGGGATGAGATGATGCGAACCGCCGGTTCGCTGAAACTGGGCACCATTCATGCTTCAGAACTCATTCGCTCTTTGCTGAAAAGCTCGCGCCCATCAGGGCTGGCACAGGCGATCATGGAAGTGGGGCGCGTCAACAAGACGCTGTACCTTCTTAATTATATTGATGATGAGGATTATCGTCGGCGGATCCTGACGCAGCTAAACCGGGGGGAAGGCCGCCATGCTGTGGCGAGGGCGATCTGCTACGGGCAGCGCGGTGAGATCAGAAAGCGCTATCGTGAAGGTCAGGAAGATCAGCTGGGGGCACTGGGCCTGGTCACTAACGCAGTGGTACTGTGGAACACACTTTATATGCAGGAAGCCCTGAGCTGGATACGCAGTAATGGAGAAGAAATCGGGGTTGAAGATATCGCCCGGTTGTCCCCACTGATGCACGGGCATATCAATATGCTGGGGCATTATACGTTTACGCTACCGGAGGATATTTTGAAGGGGGAACTAAGAGAACTAAATTTCAATTTAAACAATGAATTAACTTCTTAGCGTACGTTTTCGTTCCATTGGCCCTCAAACCCCGTATTGAGGTGATGCGTGCACTACGCAAAGGCCAGGCCTCAGCATTTTATTATGGTGATCCCCTGGGCGAAATGCGCCTGGTAAGCAGAGTTTTTGAAATGTAAGGCCTTTGAATAAGACAAAAGGCTGCCTCATCGCTAACTTTGCAACAGTGCCTCTAAATTTAACACATCAAGCGCGACAGGCTTCCCGATGAAATACCCTTGCGCCTCGTCACAGTGATAATGTTTAAGCCTTTTCAACTGCTCCGCCGTTTCCACGCCTTCAGCGGTGACAGCCAGCGAATAGGCTTTGCCAAGGCCGATAATATTCTCAACGATGATTTTGGCGTTTTCCGATTCCTCCATGGCGAACACAAAAGATTTATCCAGCTTTATTCCGTCGAACGGGAAGCGTTTCAGATAGCTTAATGCCGAGTAGCCGGTTCCAAAGTCATCAATCAAAAAGCGTACGCCGATATCCTTCAGCTGCTTCATGGTTTCCAGCGTGATATCCGGATTGGAAATCGTCACGTTTTCGGTAATTTCTAACTCCAGCCGGGACGGTTTAAGCCCCGATTTTTGCAGCGCAGCCTTTACCCGTTTCGCCAGGCAACGGGTATTAAACTCCACCGCCGAAATATTGACCGAAATAACCAAATCGGGCGAGAGATGCACCATATCTTTACAGGCTTTCTCCAGCACCACATCACTCATGGCAACGATCAGGCCCGCCTCTTCCGCAAGCGGGATGAACTGATCCGGCATCAGTAAACCGAGACGCGGATGCTGCCAGCGAACCAGTGCTTCGACAGCAGCGATACGCGAGGTTTTAATGTCGTAACGGGGCTGATAAACCAGCTGAAACTGGTCTGTGCATAACGCTTCACGAAACTCTTTTTCCATTTCCCGGCGCTGAATTAAGTACTCGCCCATGTTGGGTTCGTAAAACACCCAGTTATTGCGACCGGTATTTTTCGCTTTATACAATGCGATATCGGATAACCGAATCAGATCGCTGGCGTTCATTGCATCCTGAGGCGCCAGTGCAATCCCCATACTCACGCTGATATACACTTCATTGCCGTTAACGATAAAAGGCCGGCTTATTTCACTGGCAATGCGCTGGCAGAGCGTCTCTATGTCTTTACGCACATAAATATCCGGCAGAATAAGGATAAACTCATCTCCGCCCTGCCGGGCAACCAGATCGATTTTACGGGTACAGGACCGCAACCGGCTGGCGACTTCATTGAGTAACGCATCGCCCGCATTGTGGCCGAATAAATCATTTACCGGTTTGAATTTATCCAGGTCGAGGCTGATCATGGCCAGGGGATGATCCGGATCGGGTAAAGAACGCAGCTCACTTTCCAGAAACTCTTTCATTCTGACCCGGTTTGGTAGGCCGGTTAATTCATCATGCCGCGATAAATACTCGGCACGCTCCTGCGCCTCCACTTCCAGAGTGACATCGGTCACCGTACCGCGAAAGCCCATAGAACCATCATCCATAATGTCGCGCTTCGCCACCACATTGCAGTAACGCTGATGGCCCTGAGCTGAGAAATAGCGGGCCTTTTTGAGCGTGTAATTACTGCTCGTCTGCGGATTCAGCAGCCAGTGAGGGGTCGGTTCCGGCTGAGGGCGAAATGACACCCTAAGCGTTAGCTCTGTGTCGTTGCACGATGTCAGCGACGGTATTCTTGCTGATACCGAGCTCGCGTGCGATCCAGCGATAGCTGCGTCCCTCGGCCCTCATCGCAACCACCTTAGGCAAAAGTCGGTCTGATTTTGGTCGCACTCCGGCCTGACGACCAAGCCTCTTACCACGTGCCTTCGCAACAGCAAGGCCTGACTTGACCCGCTCGCTGATGAGATCCCGCTCAAACTCCGCAATGCCGGAAAGAAACGTCGCCAGCATTCGTCCATACGGCGACGAAAGATCGAACGCCATTCCATTCATGGCTATCACGGAAACCTTCCAGTTCTCCAGTTCACGTAGCGTATTGAGCAGATCGAGCGTCGAGCGCCCCCACCGGGAAAGCTCAGTGACCAGGATTGCATCAATTTGTCTGGACTGGGCAAGCGCCAGGACTTTCTTTCGCTCGGCCCGGTCGAGTTTAGTTCCTGAACCTGTTTCCTTAAATATTCCCACCACGTCGTAGCCGGCACGGCCGGCGAAGGCTCGCAGATCAAATTCCTGGCGTTCACAAGACTGATCCGCTGTTGAAACCCGGCAGTAAATGGCGGCACGATGTCCCAATTGAACCCTCCTGGATTTTTGTATCGGAACGCCCTGATTTATATGGGCTGGCTGTTGTCCAAAACAGACTATACTTCAAAAGGGACGAATTTGTATGTCACGACGCCATATTTTCACCGAACGGCAGCGAGCAGCGCTGTTCGATCTGCCCACGGACGAACTGTCGCTACTGAAGTTCTACACGCTGGGCGATGATGACCTGGAAAACATTAGGCAGCGCCGCAGACCGGAAAACAGGATTGGCTTTGCCCTGCAACTTTGTGCCTTACGATATCCGGGCCGTGCACTGGCTCCTGGTGAGATGATCCCGCGTGAAGTCCTTTCCTTCGTCGGTGCTCAGCTTGGAGTTCCGGCTGATGCGCTTCTCACTTATGCCACACGGCGCCAAACCCGTCAGCAGCACATGGACACGCTGCGCGAAATTTACGGCTACAAGACCTTCACGGGCCGTGGTGCCCGTGATCTGCGGGAGTGGACTTTCGGCCAGGCCGAAGATGCCAGATCAAACGAGGATCTTGCTCATCGTTTTATTGTGCGGTGTCGGGAAACTTCCACCATTCTGCCCGCAGTATCGACAATCGAGCGCTTGTGCGCGGATGCTCTGGTCGCCGCTGAGCGGCGGATTGAAACGCGGATTGCGGAAAATTTAACAGCGGATGTTCGCGATCACCTGGACAAACTTCTGAGTGAAATGCTCGCCGGCAATATCAGTCGTTTCATCTGGCTTCGCAACTTCGAGGTTGGTAACAACTCGGCTGCTGCTAACCGTTTGCTCGACAGGCTCGAATTTCTGCGTACCCTGAATATCAATCATAGTGCTTTGGCCAGCATACCTGCCCATCGCATTGCCCGGCTGCGTCGGCAGGGTGAACGCTACTTCACCGACGGTTTGCGTGACATCACTTCGGACCGCCGCTGGGCGATCCTTGCCGTCTGTGTTGTGGAGTGGGAAGCGGCGATTGCTGATGCCATAGTCGAAACCCATGACAGGATCGTAGGAAAAACCTGGCGGGAAGCGAAGCGCCAGCATGACGAAACAATTTCCGGCTCTAAAGCCACACTCACGGATACGATCCGTACCTTCACCGCGCTGGGAGCTTCGTTGCTTGAGGCCCGCAGTGACGGAACCCCGCTGGAGATGGCTGTCGCCAGTTCGGTTGCATGGGACCGGCTCGCTCAACTGGTAGCGACAGGGACTCAACTCAGCAACACGCTAGCCGATGAGCCTCTTGCATATGTCGGGCAGGGATACCATCGCTTTCGTCGTTATGCGCCCCGCATGTTGCGCTGTCTGAAGCTCGAAGCCGCGCCGGTCGCCGGACCATTGGTAGCAGCAGCTTTGTCGATCGGAGAGATGAAAGGTGTTGCATCGCCAGAAAGGCGTTTCCTGCGGCCCAGCTCCAAATGGAACCGTCATTTACGAGCTCAGGAAAAAGGAGATACCCGTCTTTGGGAAGTGGCGGTACTCTTTCACCTCCGGGATGCTTTTCGTTCCGGAGATGTCTGGCTCGCTCATTCGCGCCGCTATGGTGACCTCAAGCAGGTACTGGTGCCGATGATCGCGGCGCAGGAAAATGCAAAACTGGCCGTGCCTTCCAACCCACAGGATTGGCTGGCAGACAGAAAGGCGCGACTCACGATCGCTCTTAAGCGGCTGGCCCGGGCTGCCCGTAACGGCACTATTCCGCACGGTAGCATAGAAGATGGAACGTTGCGGATCGACAGGTTGACAGCAGACGTGCCGGATGGTGCCGAGGCACTCATACTGGATCTGTATCGCCGAATGCCGTCCGTTCGGATTACCGACATGCTGCTTGAAGTTGATGCAGCCCTTGGTTTCACAGATGCGTTTACCCATCTGAGAACCGGG